>ERZ808245.182-NODE-182-length-35897-cov-5.195302_pt1 | contig 35897 bp, 19 predicted proteins | sample MGYA00521243_ERZ808245 | MGnify/ENA primary metagenome ERZ808245 (study PRJEB31516, sample SAMN03275576) | gut metagenome | biome: mammalia-associated habitat; material: feces | host: Papio cynocephalus | place: Kenya | collected 2012-07-07 ... | reverse complement strand
CCGTTCCTTCCATCCACGGCATCGCCGGCAACAACTTCATGAAGGATGGCAAGGTGACTTACTGTACGGAGGACTACACCGTGAAGCCTGTCGGCTCCGATGGCAAGGCTGGATATGAGTCGCCTCGCAATATGTGGACAACCACCATCGGCGACGAACTTCGCATCGCCACCAACGACCGCAGCAAGGTGATTGGCGTTGCCATCAAAGACCGTGCATCCATCCTCCCTGCAGGACATCATGCCAATGGTGCCTACTGGTTTGACGCCAAGAACGGCAAGTTTATCACCAGCACTTTCTACATGGACAAGTTGCCTGAATGGGTGAACAAGTTCAACAAGCAAAATCTCCCTAAAAAGTATCTCTCTGAGAAGTGGAACACCCTCTACCCTATCGACACCTACAAGGAAAGCACAGCCGACGAGAATGACTACGAGGACGGCATAAAGCCTGGGGTAAAGGCAACCCTCCCGCTCGACCTTCCTGCCCTCTACAAGAAATATGGCACCGACATCATCCGCAATACGCCTTTCGGCAACACCCTCACGATGGAAATGGCAAAGGCTGCCATCGCAGGTGAGAACCTGGGCGGCGGCAACGAGACCGACTTCTTGGCAGTTAGTTGCTCATGCACAGATGTCATCGGTCACCAAGTAGGTCCTAATGCTGTGGAGATAGAAGATACTTATCTTCGCTTGGACAAGGACTTCGCCGATTTCTTCGCTTATCTCGACCAGAAGGTGGGCAAGGGCAACTATCTCGTGTTCCTCAGCGCAGACCATGGTGGCATGAACAATGCCAAGTTCTTGCAAGATCGCCGCATCCCTGCCGGCAACTGGGAGAACAAAGTGGCTAAGAATTATCTCGACGAAGCCTTGAAGGCGAAATACCCTTCAGCAGGCAGTCTCATCAAGGGCGTGTTCAACTACCAGGTATTCTTCGATACCAACAAGATTGATTCTCTCGGCCTTGACTACGCACAGATAAAACAGGTAGCGGTAAATCGCTTGAAGAAAGACAAGGACGTACACTATGCATTCGACATGGAGAAGGCCTCTATCGAGAGCATTCCTGACGATGTGAAGACACGTGCCATCAACGGTTACAACCGTGAGCGCAGCGGTGGTGTGCAAGTGATTTTGAAGCCAGCCTACTACGACCACGGATGGAAGGGCACCTCACATGGTGCATGGAATGGCTACGACACCCACATCCCATTGGTATTCATGGGTTGGGGCATCAAGCAGGGAGCCAGCACCAAGCCTTGCTACATGACTGACATCGCCGCCACCGTGTGTGCCTTGCTTCATATCCAGGCACCAGACGGTTGCATCGGTGAGCCTATCTTCTAAAGCATACATTTACGATAAAGGCTCGATTTCATAAGAAATCGAGCCTTTATCGTTATTTATTCTTCATTCATAATCTTCATATACTCCTCGTAGGAAATATATCTGCCACCCATCGACTTCAAATGTGAAGTCTCCAACTGGCAGTCTATCATCTTGCCACCATGCTCCTTCATATAGCGAGCCAAAAAGATGAGAGCGAGTTTAGATGCTGATGGCACGAGCGAGAACATACTCTCGCCGATAAACACCTTTCCGATGGTCACACCATAGAGACCACCCACCAATTCATTGGTCTCATTGTCCCATACCTCTACGCTGGCTGCAAAGCCTTGGTCGTGGAGGGCGGTGTAAGCCTTAATGATGTTCTCTCCGAGCCATGCGCCATCCTCCTCATTGCGATGGTTGCACTTGCCACATTCCCTAATCACCCTATCAAAAGCCTCGTTGATTCCTACCGAATACTTGTTCTTGTTCATCAAGGTTCGCATGGAGTGGCTCACGTGGATTTCATCAGGAAAGATGACGAAACGGCGCATCGGGCAAAACCACAGCGGCTCATCCTGGTCTCTAAAACTATACCAAGGAAAGATGCCATTGCAATATGCCAACAGCAAACGGTCGATGCTGAGGTCGCCGCCTACTGCAAAGCATCCGTCATCGTCACCGAGATGAGGGTCGGGGAAGTAAAGTTCATCCAAACTATCGTCTATCTCGAATACCATTGTCTTGGGGAATTTATTGAAGTTAAGGGAAGTTAGGGGAAGTTAAGAGACAACAGCTTTTAAAAAAAAAAGAAGGCTTCTGCCTTTTTATTTATTATGTAATATAGGCATTTGTCCCTTAAATTCCCTGCTATACAGTAGCAATATAACTTCCCTTAAATTCCTTTAACTTCTAAATATTTATTACCAGTTCCTTGCCATCAAAGTCAACCGTTCCCTTGCCTCCCTTCTTGAGCTTACCGAAGAGCAAAGCCTTCATCAAGAGTGGCTTGAGTCGATTGCCGATGACACGATCCATCTCACGAGCGCCATATTCCTTGGTGAAGCCCCACTTGATAAGCTGTTCGCGCGCCACATCGGTCAAGTCGAGATAAACATTCTTGGCAGCCAACTTTTCATCGAGTTGTCCAAGCTTCTTATCAAGGATCAACTCAGCCATCTTCTTGTCCATGTCATTGAAGACTACGGTATCAGAAAGGCGATTGATAAACTCAGGTTTGAAGGTCTTCTTCACCTGCGCCAACATCGCCTCGCCACGGCTCACACCTCCACCGAAGCCCACGCTTGCCTGGGACGCATATTGCGCACCAGCATTCGAGGTCATGATGAGGATAACATTGCGGAAGTCAGCCTTCTGTCCCTTGTTATCGGTCAATCGGGCATAATCCATCACCTGCAAGAGGATGTTATAGATATCACTATGCGCCTTCTCTATCTCATCAAGGAGAAGCACACAGTTAGGAGTCTTGCGGATAGCATCGGTCAACAGGCCACCGCTCTCATAGCCCACATAACCAGCAGGAGAGCCGATGAGCTTAGCCACGGTATGCTTCTCTGTGTATTCACTCATGTCGAAACGAACGAGTTCGATGCCAAGTTCCTTGGCTAGCACACGAGCCACCTCAGTCTTTCCAACACCCGTAGGACCAACGAAGAGCAAAGAAGCCAAAGGTTTGTCATCATCGACAAGTCCTGCCTTCGACATCATCACTGCCTCAACGACCTTATCCACCGCCTTGTCCTGACCATAAATCTTGTCAAGAATGCGCTGACGCAAGGTAGAGAGTTCGTCATTGTCCTCATCCTTGAGGGCGGCAGCATCTATCTTGCACACCTTGGTAAGAATTTGCTGGATAATCGCCTTGGTGACATAAGAGCGTTGGCGGTTGGCAGGATGCACCTCCAAGTAAGCACCAGCCTCGTCCATCAAGTCTATCGCCTTGTCAGGCAAACAACGGTTGCTGATATACTTGGCACTGGCGTGTACGGCATATTCCAAGGCATCCTTGCGATAAGTCACATTGTGGAACTTGTTGTACTTATACTGCAGGCCCTCCAGAATCTTGATGGTCTCATCCACAGAAGGCTCCTTGACATCAATCTGTTGGAAACGGCGCACGATGCCTTTGCTCTGGGCCATATAGCGATTGTATTCCTCGTAGGTAGTGGAGCCGATGAATCGGATGTCGCCAGCCTCCAAGTATTGCTTGAGCATATTCGATGCATCTGGTCCACCGTCAGAACCACGTCCCGCACCTATCATGTTATGAATCTCGTCAATATAGATGATGGTGTTTCCTTCCTTGGCAGCGCCCTCCATCACCATCTTGATACGTTTCTCAAAGTCGCCACGGAATTGGGCACCAGCAAGCATCAGTCCCATGTCCATACCATAGATGCGAGCGCCCTTCAGTCGCTTAGGCACTTTATCCTCATTGATAAGTTTGGCAAGGCCATAGACCAAGGCGGTCTTTCCAACGCCAGGCTCACCGATGTGGAGGGGATTGTTCTTCTCGGCACGACAGAGCACCTGAATGGTGCGGTCCAATTCCTGCTCGCGACCGATGAGCGGATTATGCTCCTCCACCATATCGGAGATGCAAGTCACGAGTTGATGCCAGTCCTGAGGTTGGCGACGCTCTCCCTCCTCATCATCTTCATAATCGCCCTCGTCATAATCATCCATAATGCCCATGTTGGCCTCTGCCGCCTCACCTTCCAACGGATAGAAGCTATCCACACTGGCAAGGAACTCACCTTGTCGATCGCCCACGGCCTTTCCCAACAAGAAAGCGGCCTCGGAATTCTGCAAGCCAATCATCGCCTGCACGAAGTGTGTCACATTGACCAAACGTCTATCAGCAGCTGCAGCCAAGGCGCATGCAGTACCAAACATCGTCTTGAAGAGCGAAGATGGCTCAGGCAAATACTTGACGGTTGCAGGCACACGCTCCTGCTTGGCGAGCCATTCCACCAAGTCCTCGTGCATTTTCAAACTGTCCACGCCCTCCTCCTGAAGAGCCTGGCAAAACGAGTACTGACGGAGCAACGACAAAAGCAAGTGCTCCGGCATGATAAACTCATGGTCGAAGAAACGAGCTTGCTTCAGTGCATCGTCCATCAGGACTCCCATATATCGGGTCAATCCCATATTATCCATTCTTGTATTCTTTCCTTTCTTTTTTAGAGAAGTTATAAGCTTTAAGGGGAAGCGTTCACTCCCATCAAATTCCCATTAATAAGATTTTCTCTGATTATTCTGGTAAATAAGTGAGTTTGAGCGGATATTTCTGCGAGCGAGCCTTCTCCATCGCTTTCTCCACCTTACTTTTGGCGATGTCGTAGCTGTAGGTTCCTACCACGGCTTTCTCTTCGTGGTGAACCTTGAGCATGATAGCCTCAGCCTCAGCCTGCGACTTGAAAAAAATCATTTCGAGGATTTCCACCACAAAGTCCATCGGCGTGAAGTCATCATTAAACATCATCACCACGTAACGCCCAGGCTCCTTGAGTCGAGTCTTCTGACGTTCACGAATTGCTGTTTGTTCTTGAGCCATATTGTTATTTTGGAGTTAAAGGAGTTAAGGAGTTAAAGGAGTTAAGACGTATGCCTTAGTTCCCATGAATCTCCTTGGGCTCCATGTTTTTTACTTCTTGTAGGCATTTGTGATTTCCACGACATAGACATCGTGGAAGCCGCCTTTCTCTCCATACCATTGCAGGAGGCTCTTATCGAGAAACTTCTCTGCGGTCATGGTATCCTTGAAGAGCTTGCGACACTCGAAGGTCATGCGAGCTTGTTCGAAGGCGACACTTCCGTTGTCGGTCTCCACAGGAGTCAAGCCAGTTTCCTTCGCCTTGTCGAAGTCACGACCACTCTTCGAGCCACAGAAATTATAAATCTTTCGTGCCTCCTCGCTCTTGCCGAGGAAAGAGAGGGTCATGCACTCATTCTCCTCTATCAGTCCGTGGGTATAACGCTCCGGACGGATGAAAATCACAGCCACAGGTTTGTTCCACAACCATCCGAGACATCCCCAAGAAGCTGTCATCATATTAAACTTGTCCTTGTTGCCGGCAGCCACAAGAATCCATTCCTTACCGATTGTCTCGAAGACATTATCATTGAGTTCTTTTACGTTGATCTTTTCCATTTTATATTCTTTTTCTTTATTTCTTGTTATTTATATACCTTTTATTTAAAATTTTTCTTTATTCCTTATTATATAAATATAGGGGATTTTTAGCAATTTCCATGCCATTCCCATAGAAGTTAATGCAAAGATAGCATTTTTATCCGAAAACCAAGTACTTTCATGTGAATATTTTCCATAATTATCAGTAAGTTAAAACTTTTCCTTTGTTTTTTACCCCAATACACTTGCAAATCTCATAAATAATGCTTAACTTTGTCGGCAATTAGAAAAGAGACAGACTATGGCAACAAAATTTTATCCTGTAGGCATTCAGACGTTCTCGGAAATTATCACCAAGAACTATCTCTACGTTGACAAGACCGAGTATATTTACCGCATGACTCATTATGGTAAGAAATACCTATTTCTAAGTCGTCCAAGACGATTCGGGAAATCACTTCTTACCTCCACCTTGCAGAGCTACTTCGAAGGAAAGAAAGAACTCTTCAAGGGATTGGCTATCGAAAGCCTGGAACAAGATTGGACGGAATATCCAGTTCTCCACTTTGACTTGTCTGGCGGTAAGCACATGGAAGCTGAAGCCTTGCAACGTTATCTTCTGTTCATACTTGAACAAAACGAAAAGAAATTTGGAGTTATCGCAGATAATCCTGACCCAAACATAAGATTATTAAGCCTTATCGATAAAATCTACGAACAAACAGGCAAGCAACTCATTATACTTATCGATGAGTATGATGCCCCATTACTTGATGTCGTACACGAAGAAACACAATTAAACATTCTCCGTGATATCATGCGTAACTTCTACAGTCCTATCAAGAAAAGCGACCCAAAGTTACACTTCGTCTTCCTCACGGGCATCACCAAGTTCTCCCAACTCAGCATCTTCAGCGAGTTGAACAATATCACCAACATCAGTATGCTCCCTGAGTATGCCGGCATCTGCGGCATCACCAAGGAGGAGTTGCTCACACAAATGAAAGAATACGTCCAGGAACTCTGCGATGCTAAGAATTGGACGATGGAGCAAACCGTGTCCAAGTTGAAAGAATATTATGACGGCTATCATTTCGCAGGACAGTCGCCAGACATATTCAATCCGTTCAGTCTGCTCAGTTGCCTATCCCTCAAAAGAGTTGACCCATATTGGTTTGCCTCTGGCACACCCACTTATCTCGTCAACATGATGAAGAAGTTCGATGTCAATTTCACCGACTTTGCCGAGGGCATGGAGGCAGGAGTATCCGACTTCGATGCCCCAACAGAAACGATGACAACCCTCACCCCACTGCTATATCAGAGCGGTTATATCACCATCAAGGACTATGATGAGGATTACGACTCCTATTTCTTAGGCATCCCGAACAAGGAGGTGCGCTTGGGACTGACCAAGGCATTGATACCATACTATGTCACGCCAAACACACTGACAACCAACAACACGACTCGCAACATGGCTCGTGCGCTCGACAAGGAAGACTTGGAACTTGCCCTGCAACATCTCCAAACATTCCTGGGTACTATCCCTTATTGCACCAACACCGACTACGAGGGGCATTATCAGCAGATGTTCTACATCATCTTCTCCCTGCTCACCGCATGGATGGTGGACGTAGAGGTCCATACCACGAATGGCAGGGTAGATATCGTCATCATGACAAAGACCCATCTCTACTTGATGGAGTTGAAACTCAACAAAAGTGCCCAAGCTGCGATAAACCAAATCAATCTCAAGAATTATCGCCAGCGTTTCGCTCTCTCAGGCTTGCCTATCACCAAGGTAGGCATCAACTTCGATAGTGCGACACATAACATCACCGATTGGGTGATAGAATAAGGCTATATAACTATAGGAAGTCCTCGCAAATACCCTTGCGAGGATTTTTTATGCCGAAAAGTTTGGAAGTATAGAATATTTTTCTTAATTTTGCCGATGATAAGGGGCTTGCGGCACTTTCACAGAGAAAGGTGCAAAGCCCAAGTACAAACTAAAACAGGAAATAAGAAACAGAAAAGAAAGAATTACGACGCAACATCGGGTTTGCTACCCTATCCCAGCTACGCATGGTGCATCAGCCCATTGCCGCAACTATGGGATACAGATAACAAGAATATGAACCGAAGCGTCGCCGTTCGACATAACTTTTTAAGATATTGAGCTTTTAGCTCTTGTTCTCCAAACTTCGAATACCGCCAATTTTCGTACTACGAGAGCAAGCAGATGGAAGGTTCATGCCTATTTTGGCGTGAGCCGTTCTGTGCTTGTTGTAGTACGAGGTCACTTGGCGGTAACCTGAAGTTTGACAAGCCACGAACGGTTGCACGCCTTTTTTATTCATAGAAAATGAAACAATTATCTTACTTAAAAACGCTCGTAGGGCATAGGCTTCTTATGCTTGTCGGGTTTCTCATGCTATGGCAAGGGATAGGTTGGGCCGTAACAGAATTCACAATAGACGGTTTTACTTACCAAAACTATGATGGGAACACCGTTTTTATCACAGCTATTCCTAACCGACCAACGGTAAAGGTTTCTAATTCTGTTTCGTATAATGGAGTAACTTATGAAGTTTCTTCCCAAATATTTGGCAACATACAACAAACTGAAGAAGACTTGAAACTTGTCAAAGACTTGTATCTTTATGCACTTCCCAAAAGTCCTTATGGAGATTGGGTATTACTCCCCAATTGTCCTAAAGGAACAAGATTGCATATACCTTCTTCAGATTTTGACACTGCCAAAGACAAATGTTCGTCATCTTATATTATCACTGACGAAAGCCGTTGGTATCATTATCCTCTGGATCCTTTGGCGTTTACAAAAGATGGATTCACCTATTATCTATATTATATAGGAGATGAAACTCCGTATGCTCAGTTAAGAGAGTGTCCCAACGAAGAAACAGTAAAGATACCTCTCGAAGTTTCTGATGACAGATTAAGCTATCCAGTAAAAGAGTTCTCTCAAATAGAAGGAGATTTAATAAAAAACTTATATCTCCCAAGAGTTTATGCTTCTAGTTATGCCATATCTGGTCGTATAAATAATTGGAAAGACATAAATATTAGCAAACAGGCAACAGTACATGTTCCTACAGAAGCTTACACTTTAGCATTAGATGAAGCCTATGCTGCAAAACAATACTATTACTGGGTTTCAGACGAAAACAGGACTGCTCGTTATGTTTTAGGGAACAAAGAAAAACAGCTTTATGCTAAAGTTGATGGTTTCGTTGTAAAGCTAAACGACAATGACGGAAAATTGAGTGCAACCATCGCTGACTTCGAAGACCAGGGAAGCGTCCGTTTCCCTTCTGAGTTTGTATATGACAAACAAACATATCCTGTTACAGGATTCGGCTTTGGCACAAGTACAGCTAAGACAAAAATCAAAGAAATTCACTACTCCAACGTATTCTGTAATTCGTACTTTCCTATATCAAAGGATAGCTATGGTACCATTACCATTTATGTTCCAGATACTCTCTTCACAAAAGCCACTACAGAGAAACCATATAATTCGTACGCTTTCAAGAAAATAACAGATGGCAAGCGTTGGGCTTTAAACAAGACTTATCATCCTCTACGTAGTGGTTATAACAAAGATTATTATTACGATGTAAATGGGGATGGAAGTATGGAGTTATTTGGAGTAAACAAGATTGGAGGGAATTCCTACAATTCACTTTTCGTCTCTTCACTTGATGGAGATACTTTAAATTACATTCCACGATTTGCATACAACGACTTTGAGATGGGACTGTACAACAAGGAAGGGTTCCCTCTCTTAACAAACAGTTATGCAACCAGTACTTACCAACAAGAAATTAATATCTGGGACTATCAGAAGAACGACTGGACATTTAAGAGCAAAAAACTCTACAAACATACGTTAGCCGACATCAACGGCGACGGTCTGAAAGAAATCATCGACAAGCCTGTTGAAGGTTACACCGATTTCATCAAGATTCTTCAAGATGGCTCATTCTCCTATGACAAACTTTTAGTAACAACAGACACAACAGTTGTTCGCACCTCTTACCTAGACGACTTCTTGCCTAACTCAAGCAGCGTGTACCGTCCGTCAACAGGAATGGGAAGTGGTGTTGGTTCGTTGGCAGACGGTATGTTTGTCAAGTCCAAAGAAAATAAATGGAACTCCACATGGGATGACGAGGAGGGCGCTACCGGAAGTGCAAAGCGTCTTGCTTCCAATGGCATTTCCATGTATTCCTTGGATATTCCATCTGGTTACGCAACTGCTACCGACATGAATGGCGATGGTATGATTGACCTCTCTGATGGCAATAGCATCTACTATAATTTGGGCAATAGCACATTGTTCAAGAGTCCTCATGTTGGCACCATTTATTCTACCGACCTTACTGGCAATGGACTTCTTGACCATATAGATTTTGGCAACAAACAAGTTGACCTCTATCTTAACACGATAGATGGCAAGAACAGTACTGTCAAGACTTTACTCAAGAATACAGCGATCTCCAATGTTTTCTTTGGAGACTTTGACAAGGATGGCGATGTTGATATTCTCTTCATCATCCCTGGCAGCAACTATCTGTTGTTCCAATACTATCGCAATGACGATAATGGCGTTTTCAAAGCCAAAGATGCCGATATTGATGGAAATTTTGATGTTATTGCTTGCAACGACTACGACAACGACGGTTTGTATGAAGTCTTGGTGAAAACCAAGAATACCGAGGAGTATTCTTTCATCAAATGCAACAAGAACTACACAATTACCGAAGTAAAATTGCCAAACAACATCAGAACCATTGGTGATTTCAACAACGATGGCACCACAGAAGTTGCATCTTATGGCACTTACTATTCCATCTATGAACCACTGGCGAAAGCAAAGGCCAATACTCGACCAGAGAAAATGAACAAGCCTTCTGCCGTATTATTTGCAGATGCTGGTAAACTTAAGATTTCATGGGAACGAGGCAAGGATGCAGAAACCTCATCTTGCGACCTTACCTATGAGCTTCGCATCGGTAGCGAAAGAGGTAAAAGCGACATTTATTTTGCTAAATCAAATGCCGACGGAACACGTCGTGCCATTGAAGATGGCAATATGGGACGCTCTCTCAAATATCTATTCGACACTGGCAACTTATCTGAGGGCAGATATTATATAGCTATCCAAGCTATTGATGCCAACGGACTGGGTGGCGCATGGAGTGACGAGTTAGTGTATGACCACAAGCTTACAGCTCCTGTCATTGCCCAACTTCCAAATGGCTATTGCACGGCAGACACTTTGACTCTTAGCGTACAGAACCCACGTAATGCTTCTATTTACGATTGGAATCTTAGCAATGGCACTATCATTTCTCAAAACGCTAATGGAAGTATCATCACAGCATTGTTTGAGAAAGCTGGTCAGCAGGCAGTTAATCTCTGCATGAATACCAACGGGCAAACTTACAAAGCTGACACGAAGTATATTACATTGTCACCAGCCAACAATATGGGCATTACGACCGATGACAATAAGACTTATTACATGCTTAACGTATTGGATCTCAACCAAGATGGTAATGCAGAGTTTTCAAAATCAGATATAGACCCTTATAACTCCGGTGGAATTTTCTATGAGAATAAGAACGGCACATACTCACAACTTCGTAAAAGTTGGAATAGCGACCTAACATATGGCAAGTACTATCTTCCTGCCGATTTCAACCATGATGGCTACCCAGATTTCTATCTTTCTCACATCGACAAGGGAAATATGTTCATCAATAGCGGTGAAGAAGATAAGAACTTTGAGTATTCCTTAGAGACTTTCACTTTCCCATCTTATAACTTTAAAGCTATAGTTGATTTTAACAACAATGGCAAATTGGGCATAATCATGAAAGATGGATCTCTTTTCAACAGTGAAGACGAGCGTGCATTTACAAGATTAAGCACCAGCGACGTTTTTGAAGGTTGGAGCCATTCTATAAATGGTTTCTTGGATTTTGACCGAGACGGAGCTTTGGATATTTGGGAGAACAATACTTCAAATGACAAAGCCGTGACAAACGTCTATCTAAAGGTTGCAGGAGAGAACAACAAGTTTAATCAAACTGCAAAGGTTTTCTACGAAAATGCCAACCGTTATCAAATGAACGGCTTTGCCGACTTCAATAATGACGGATATGTTGATGGGTATTTCTTCGACAAAGCAAAGGATGGCAACTATAACAACTTAGTTATCATCAAGGGAAAGCCAATGAATGAGTGGCCTTGCACACAAACGGTAGTTATTCCTATCAAGGAATTGACATACATAAGTAGCAGTGACACCCCTATAACCTTACTTGATTTTGATAACAATGGGTATCTCGATATCTTGGTTCATGGAAACAATCCACGAATCTTGCTTATGGACAAAGACTTCAATTATACAGAAGTTTCAGATACAAAGAAACAGTTTGGTATCAATAGCAATAACATTGACGAATATCACTGGGTACCTCTCACTCGCAACGCCTATCCTAACGGCTACAAGTCGAACATCAAGAACGAGGCACCAAGTGCTCCTACGAACGTGACTGCCACATCCATCCCAGAGGGTTTGTTGCTGAAATGGGACGATGCGACCGACGACCACACCCCTTGGATGCAGATGCGCTACAACGTGAGCCTCAAAATCAAGGGGAAGACAGGCGAGAATGCTTTTGTACTCTCTCCTATGAATGGTTTGAGCGATGACGCAGCCATCTGTTCTGGAGTTTACTACCGCAAGGCTTCTCAACTCATCGTACCAAAGAGTGCGTTGGTGAATGGAACTACCTACGAGCTTCAGGTACAAGCCATCGACCTCATGGGCGAGCACTCTCCTATGACCAAGCCTGTGGAAGTGACATATAATGCAGAGAATGCTATTGTATTTTCCGAAAGCGACTTCTATCAATATGCCAATTATAGAGGTCAATACATAGGAAACGAGGCTTCGAAATACACTATTGATGGTGGAAAGGATAGCAAAGTTTACTACCAAGAAGGTAGTAATTTCAGTATTTACTGGACTACACCAGGCGAGAAGACAATAATGGTCAATGCTGATGGGTGCATCACAACTCGAACCATTATTGTCAAAGAATACTTAAATTTGGACATAGAACTACCAAAAAAGACAATGCTAAACACGCCTATCGAAGTCAAAGTTCCTCAGATATTCTATTCGGGCAAATTCTCGAATTACGGATTCTTAGAAAATGATGGTTACAAGGTTTCATACGAGAAAGGCGACAGCACTGCTTGGGTTACCTTCAAAGAAATAGGTTCACAAAAACTTGAATGCTTCGTGAAATTTACTTTCAACGAAAAGACAGGTGCATCAAAGACTACTGTCATCGACGAGACCATGCCAACAGCTGAAATCAAGAGTGTGGAATCTAATGGAAAGTACTATCAAGTAAACTGGAGCACAGCTGTTCCAAGCATGGTCGGCAAGGTGGAAATCAGCCGCGAGACCAATCGCTTGAATCAATTTGAGGTACTCGACATCGTACCTGTAAGCAATGGCTCGTTTGTTGACTTGACCAGCGACAACCGAGTACAGCCTCAGCGTTATCGCATCCGTCTCATCGCAGACAACGAGATGCAGATGAGCGACTACTCGACTCCTCATAATCCGCTCCACGTGATGATCAACAAGACTGCCGACAAGCAGGGCAACAACCTCATGTGGAACGCTTACGAAGGACTGGATGTACAGAGCTACACCATCTTGCGTGGTTCGTCAGAAAGCAACCTGAAAGCTATCGCAACTATCGCAGGTAGTCAACAGAACTATACGGATTACACTGCACCAGAAGGTGTATCTTATTATGCCGTGAAGTTTGAGACCATGCCTGTGGCCTTGGCAAAGGGCATCGGTACGTATGCAGCATCAGACGATGTCACCTCCAACGTCATCTCTTCCGAAGAGGCAATGCCTACCACTGCCGCCACAAACCTCTATGCGGGAACGGTGGAAAGCAATGCTAAGTTGACTACCGATCAGCAAGAGCTTCACATGGTAGCTACGATTCTCCCTACCTATGTTACTTATAATAAGGTAAGTTGGAGCATTGTCAGTGGAGGTGAATACGCATCCATTAGCCAAAGCGGTTTGTTGACAGCCAAGGGTGGCAAGGGTGATGTAGTCGTCAGAGTGGTAACACTTGATGGCTCCAACCTCAGCGACGAGATAACCATTCCTTGCGACGTTACCATCATGGCAAAGGACATTGATGTTCGTACAGCCAAGAAGAGCATTGCCGTAGGAGATTATCTGCTTCTCAATGCCGTTCTCACGCCAAAGAACACAACGATGAGTGAAGTGACTTGGAAGAGTGAGGACACAGACATTGCTACTGTAGATGAGAATGGTATCTTGAAGGCTATCACTCCTGGAGTTGTCAAGATTACCGCAACCACCAAGGATGGCAGCAACCTCAGTGCTTACATCAACATCATCGTGACTGAGCCTACTGGCATCAATGGTGTTATCGCAGATGACAAGGATGCAGATACTATCTACTACGACCTTGAAGGCAAAAAGATTCAGACCCCTACAAAAGGCAACATCTATATCACCAACAAGGGCAAGAAAGTAGTGTTCTAAAAATCACAAAAACATAGTCTTCGGACTATGCAATACAGTAAAAAGCCCTCCCAAGACTGACCTTCGGGTCATGATCTTGGGAGGGCTTTCTGTTTTTGCCGAAAGAATTTTTCCTTGAAGCAAGCTAAACTTTCCTTTCAACCGTATAAAATTGTTTACAGAACCCAATAGAATTTTCCGTTCCGTGTCACGGAATGGAGGGCAGATGCTTAATATTTAAACAAATCAGCTGCCACAACCTCACTATGCACGATACTATGATGTACACCATCTGCTACCCCATATGTCGTAACAAAAGTATTGACAAGCGAAAGCTTCGTCTTCGTAGATACTCGGAACAACTCCATACGTTCTCTCAACTGTTGCTCATGAGCCTCAGTAATACGATATTCCGCCTTGCTGAACTTCATCTCACAAAGATGGACGATGCGGTCGGCACGCTTAATCACCAAATCTATCTGGGCACCTCGTTTCCCATCGCTTGCCACCTTGCGCCAAGAAGAGACTTCAGTCGCCATACCTGAGATTCCAAGTGCCCTCTTAATGGCATCCGTATGCACCAAGCACACGATTTCAAAAGTCAAGCCCTGCCATGTAGATACCAACCGAGACTCAAAGTTGTGACTCCACCATAGCTCATCGTCCGATGTGTCTTGAGCGATAAACCTATAATAAAATAAGGTGTAGAAATCTATTAAGCGATAACTCGCTTCCCGTGTCTTGCATCCGAAGTTGTGGCTTCGAGCAATAAAGTCACATCGCTCCAGATTAGTCAACACTCACGAAAGCGTACCACCATTCACCCCAACTGCCTTGACAATCTCTGCCCTGGACATTCCGCCATGATGACTTGCCAAAGCCTTCACTACATTGATGTATAGCTCGGCATTGCTAAACAATGCATTATACAACTCTTCAAACTCACTCCTCATGATGCCGCTATGTGAAAAGAACAATCTATCCACATTTTGCACCAAGCTATCTTGTGGGTTGATAAGACTCAAATAAAAAGGTATTCCGCCAAACACCATGTAGCATTGCAATATCTGATACCTATCCCACTTGCAACGTCTTCTCTGCAAATATTCTTCTGTCTCTTTTAGCGTAAAAGAGCGGATATAGATATTGCTCGTGATTCGAGCATGCAGCCCCCCTTGGTTCTCTATCAGATTGTCCACCATCCAAGATGTGGCAGAGCCACTGGCTATAAACACGATAAAGCAAGAAAATGGGCGATTTTTTACAATTATTTACAAGAATTACTCTTCTGCTACAACACCGTCATACACTTGATATTCCAAACCTTTATAATTGTCGGGAAAATTACCCAGATTGCTCCAGGAGCTAAAGATGGTATTGGAATACTTAAACACACTTTTAAGGACGAATAAATGCAGCTTGCAACACTTTTAAGGACGTATTTTTGCGGTTTTACATACTTTTAAGGACGTATTTTTGTAGGAATCAATAATTTTCTGTAACTTTGCAACGCAGAATCATCAAAGAATCAAACAATTATGGAAAGAAATGCCATCAAGAGACTATACGAGTGGAAGAAGAGAAACGACAGAAAGCCTTTAATCCTGCTCGGCGCACGCCAAGTAGGAAAGACTTGGCTGATGCAAGAGTTTGCCAAAGAAGCATACTCGAAGTATGCCTATGTGAACTTTGAGGACAATGATACGCTAAGAGGGCTGTTTGAGCATGACTTTGACATTCCTCGCATCCTAACCAGCATAGAATGGGTTACAGGAGTGAGCATCGACGAGAACACACTCATCATACTCGATGAAATACAAGAAGCCTCAAGGGGCATTACTTCTCTCAAGTATTTTGCAGAGAAAGCTCCCCAATATCATGTGATGGCAGCTGGTTCCCTGCTAGGTATTGCCATGCACAAAAACGATTCATTCCCCGTGGGGAAAGTCGATTTCTTGCACCTTTATCCACTTTCATTCTTCGAGTTTTTGGAGGCTGTCGGAGAAAAGAGAATGGTCGATTCGCTCATAGCAAAGGAATGGGCAATGATTACGATGTTCAGGAACAAGTTTGAAGAACGCTTACGCCAATACTATTATGTGGGTGGTATGCCCGCGGCGGTATCATCTTTTGCCAACGATAATGACCTAACGAAAGTTAGGGACATACAAAAAGCAATACTTGAGGCATACGAACGAGACTTTTCAAAGCATGCCCCAGCCATCGAAGTGCCAAGAATCAGAATGGTATGGCACTCCATCCCTGCACAACTTGCCAAGGAAAACAAGAAGTTCATCTATGGGGTCGTAAAAGAAGGTGCCCGAGCAAAAGACTTTGAACTTGCCATCGAATGGTTGAAGGATGCAGGTCTTGTGTATAAAGTCAACAGATGCAAGAAGCCTCAACTGCCATTGGCTGCCTACGAAGATTTCTCTGCTTTCAAGATGTTTTTGTCAGACATCGGCTTGATGTGTGCCATGAGCAACGTTCCTGCCCAAAGCCTACTAAACGGAAATGTGCTTTTCTCGGATTTCAAAGGAGCCTTAACAGAGCAATATGTATTGCAACAGCTGAAGACAAATCCTTCATTATCCATATTTTATTGGTCTGCCGAGAACTCTCGTGGAGAAATCGACTTCTTGCTGCAACGAGAGGAGAAGATTCTCCCTATAGAAGTAAAGGCCGAGGAAAATCTCAAAGCCAAGAGCCTCCGCTCTTTCGTGGAAAAGAATTCTGGCTTACATGGCATCCGTTTATCCATGTCGCCTTATCGAGAGCAAGATTGGCTCACCAATTACCCCCTTTACTCCATATTGGCGGTATTAGGTTGATGATGGAGAACATTCATTGCAGAATTCCTTGGTGGGCTCAAATATTAATCGTAATTTTGCAGCAGATATAGAATCATATAAAGTTTATAATGAATGGAAATACAACTGAACGAATATCACAAGAAGGTCAATGCACAAATGCAAAAGAGCATGGCTTATTGGCGAGAGCATCCGCTTTCGCTGGAGGAGTGCTTAGCTCAATTCAAGCGCTTGCGGGAACTACGACTTGCAAGGGAGTCCAAATTGCAAGGCTAAAGGATTTCAAATCAAAAACAACTTAACAAATACAAATAATATGTTATATTTCATAACACCAACAGGATTATACAGTGAAACTTATCTCATTACAAAAGGTGGCATTAAAACAAATACCATCCAACCTTTTGTCAATATACCAATAACCTATAACAAAAATAGTATAGACATTAATTTAGAAATTGAGTATTTTGATTTTACAAAAGGAAAGTCCTACATTTGCCCTGTACAGATAAAGAACTTTGTATTACGAAAAATCACGATAGAAAAGATTATCAATTCATTGCATGCCAATACTATCTTTGACATAGAAATGGAACATTGCTGTTTAGGAGATCTAACATTTTCCTTTGATAAAGAAAATGTATCTCTTAAGTATTTTTTTTCCCATATTTTTCCATATTTAAATTCTATTAAAAACACAGAATATAAACTTTTACCACAAACCTTATTAATCATAGAATTGTTATCATCAAAATATCAGGCTTTTCAATTTATCGAAAAATTCAAAGGAACCAAGAGCAAAGATTACCTCTATTATGAAATAGTTGAAGGACGTAGTTTTTGCCAAGGATTTCAAAAAATATCTCTCAAAAGATATTATCGTTATGAAGTCAGAGTAGGAAGAGATGATTACGAATATGAAACGACATATATTACATTTAGCTGCAAAGACCAAGCTCTACGAGATTTGTTAGAACTTGCCATTAAAGAAGATGCAAAAGGTGAAATTACTATCACCAAAAACAAGAACTCTATTGAATATAGCTACTGTTCTTATCGAGATTCTTGCTTCGGTCCTGCTCCCAAGCCTAAAGAATTCGCATATTCTGAAGAACAATGTAACCAATACAAGGTAGAAATTATAGAAAAAATAAAAAATAAATATCAGAAAATCTTAATGCAATTCATTAATTCTTTCCAAACATTTATAGAAACAAACAACATCTATGAGCAAAGAAACGAATAACAAGGATTTCTCCTCCTTCGACGAGTATCTCCGCCAGGGAGAGCCTTCGCAGAAGGAATGTGCCGAGAACTGGAAAACGGCAATAGGATTGCAGGCTGTGGATGGCTTGCAACCTTCGGCGTATCTCATAGATGTTGCCAAGCGAAACATTGAGGGAGAGATATCTATCGAGGAAACCCGAAAACTTATCGACTCTTATTATCAGAGCAAGACTGCTCGTACTCCTAAAGAAGAGGAGGAAGAGGAAGCTGATAAGGTTTCTGCCAATATCGCCAAGATTCTCGCCAGCAAGACGTTCGCCTTCAACACCAATGGTTATGTTTCGCTTCATCGCCGTATCTTCGAGGGAGTTTTTAAGCACGCAGGGGAAATCCGTCCATACGATATTGCCAAGAAGGAATGGGTTCTTGAAGGGGATAGTGTGAATTATCTCAACTGGGAGGACTTGCGAAGAGCCCTTGACTGGGATATAGAGCAAGAGAAAAACTTCCGATACACAGGCCTATCTGATGATGAGAAGACAGAACATATCGCCAAGTTTATCTCTGGCATCTGGCAAATCCATGCTTTCAGAGAAGGAAACACTCGTACCACTGCCGTCTTCACCATCCAATATCTCCGCTCCTTAGGTTACAAAGTGAACAACGAGATGTTTGCCAAGCACTCTTGGTACTTCCGTAATGCTTTGGTTCGTGCCAACTACCGCAACATTCAAAAAGGAATAGAATACTCTCCTATTTATTTGGTTCGTTTCTTCAGAAACCTATTGTTAGGTGATGGTTGGGCTCTGAAGAACAGGTACTTGCACATTCATCCTACTGAGGATTGGAAGGAACAGCCAAACTTAAGGAATACTATGCCTACCAATAACCCACAAGAAAAGGTGGACAGAAAAGGTGGACAGAAAACTGATTTAGTAGCTAGAAAAGGTGGACAGAAAACAAAAGATGCAATACTTCAACTCATTGCCACAAATCCTTCCATCTCCTCTATCGAAATGGCGAAAGCAATTGGAATAAATCGCAGTGCCATATCCAAACATTTGAAAAAGCTAAAAGAAGAGGGAATCATCGAACGTCAAGGACCTGCAAAAGGAGGCAAATGGATAATTCTCAAATCATAAAATAACAAACGAGTTCGTACCAAACTTGCAATATTTTGCTAAGTTTGGTACGAACTCAACTCACATAATCTTTTGGCAATTACTACAATTTCCCCTATCATTCCCTCATAAAAGTGTATTCCCTTGCCTATTATTCCCTCATAAAAGTGTTGTTACAATCCACAAACTAGCAATTAATCCTTTGATTTATCGCTATTTAACGAATAATTGTGTACCTTTGCACCTTGAAAGGCAAAGTTGCATCGGCAACATCTGCCCTTCAGACACCAAGAATTCAGAATATAAACAAATAATTATCAATAAGAACAATGAAGAAAAAAGCAACCGTCCTCATCGCCTCCATCATGGCGCTCTGCGGCATCAACACCGCTCATGCCGACGAGGGTATGTGGACCATCTACAACTTGCCTAACGCTGTGTATGAGATGATGCAGCGCGAGGGTTTCTCGATGACTTACGACCAACTCTACAATGGCGAGAATGCCTTGAAGAACGCTGTGGTCAACTTTTCTGGCTATTGCTCAGGCGTGGTCGTTTCGCCTGATGGCCTGGTCTTCACCAACCACCACTGTGGTTTCGAGTCCATCCGTAGCCACTCCACCGTAGAGCACGACTATATGCTCAACGGCTTCTTCGCCAAATCATACGCCGAGGAATTGCCTAACGAGAATATGTTCGTGAGCTTCATGATCGACCAGAAGGACGTGACCGACAAGGTCATGGGGCTCGGTTACGAGAAACTCGATGGCAAGAAGCGTGAGGAACTCATCGACTCCTTGGAGAATGCGATGACCAAGGATGTGAAGAAGAAGGACTCTACCCTCCACGTCACCGTGCAACCATTCTACGAGGGCAACAAGTGGTACGCCACTACTTACCAGGATTTCACCGACCTCCGCTTGGTCTTCACCGTGCCAAAGTCGATGGGTAAGTTTGGTGGCGACACCGACAACTGGATGTGGCCTCGCCAGACTTGCGACTTCTCCGTGTTCCGCATCTATGCCAACCCTAAGACCAATGGTCCTGCCGCCTACAACAAGGACAATGTGCCTTATCATCCGAAACGTTGGGCACAAGTTTCGCTCCAAGGCTACAAGGATGGCGACTATGCGATGACCATGGGCTATCCTGGCAGCACCGAGCGATACCTCTCCAGCTACGGCATCCAGATGATGCGAGACGCCGAGAACGCTCCTCGTGCCCAGGTACGTGGCGTGAAGCAGGAGGTGATGCAGAAGCACATGCGTGCCGACGAGGCTGTGCGCATCAAGTACGACAGCAAGTATGCCAGCTCTTCTAACTACTGGAAGAACGCCATCGGCATGAACAAGTGCATCGACTCCATCGGCATCGTCAACATGAAGCGTGAGTACGAGACTCGTCTCCGTGCTTGGCAAGACACCGCCAAGGCTGCCAACGACCTCGCCCACAAGGTAGATTTCGACAAGCTCCAGAAGCTCTACAAGGAGAGCGCCGACGTTACCTACGCTTGGACCAACTTCGCCGAATCATTCACTCGTCGCAGCAACGTAGAGTTCTCTACCCGCGCCTTCAAGCTTCAGCAGAACATGGAGGTAAAGGGCTCTGAGAAAAACAAGAAGAAACAATATCATGAGTTCGATGACAACAGCGCCGAATGGGACAAGTCACTCGACCAAGAGGTCTTGGCTACGCTCCTGAAGAATTATCGTGAGCATGTAAGCGAGAAATGGTTGCCTAAGTTCTACAAGACCATCGACAGCCAGTTTGGTGGCGACTACACCAAGTACGTAAGCTATCTTTGGGACAAGTCGCTCATCATGAAGAAGGGTGCCAAGCTCTATTTCAACAAAAAGGGATACGAGAAAGACCCAGGCGTAGCCTTCGGCATGGACTTGAACGACGTTTATGCTGACTTCGCCGAGGCTCTTGGCAACAACGCCGACAGCATCGCCGAGCAGGAGAAATATCTCTGTGCTGCCAAGCTCCGCATGGAGGAAGACATGCCTCACTATAGCGACGCCAACTTCACCATGCGATTGAGCTATGGTCAGGTAGGCGGTTTCGACCTCGGTGGCAAGCCATCAGGCTATTACACCACAGCCGAGAGCATCGTAGAGAAGATGAAGCAGGGCGACAAGGTCATCGACTATTTTGCCGAACCTATCATGCATGAGCTTCTCTCCGAAAAGGACTTCGGTAAATACCAAGACAAGACAACAGGCAAGATGCAACTTTGCTTCTTGACCAACAACGACATAACGGGCGGTAACTCTGGTAGCCCGATGTTCAATGGCAAAGGCGAACTGATAGGTCTTGCCTTCGATGGCAACTGGGACAGCCTCAGCTCCGACATCAACTTCGACAAGCGTCTCGCAAGATGCATCGGTGTGGATATCCGTTATGTGCTCTACCTCATGGACAAGTGGGGACATGCAGACCGTCTCTTGAAAGAGATTAATGCTAAATAAAGGAATCAGTCACAGACAACACTGATTATCTGTGCTATTTATGAGTAGGAGGTAAACACGGAAATCTGTGTTTATCTCCTATTTTTGTGTTTGCCTTACTTAAGAATGCAGTTTTTATGAATCTAAAGTTACATTTCGCATAAAGTATGTTAAAAGATTAAACATAAAAGTACACTTTTTATCTAAAGATACTATATTTGCAACATCTAACCAAACATAATATCATATGAAACAACTATTTATTATTTTTATTGCAACATGCTTCATAGCATGTACTGCCGACGAAGATGAATCTTTCAAAATGTCTTCATGTGAAACTTCTGTTGTAAAAGAAACTCAAGAAGATGCACAAGAGGTTGCCAATCAAGTAAATCAATTTATACTTGATAAGTTTAGTACCAACACTAGAGGTGTAGATGGAGAAGAACTTTATCCCGATTTTTATGGTGGCTCTGTTGTAAATGAAGATGGTTCATTAACCATACTCATTCCAGGAGACTCTGCAAGTTCCGTAAATGCTATAAAGAGCATAACTAACAGTAAGTTGTTACGCTTTAAAAAATGCCAATATTCTTTTCAAACATTAAATAACATCATGACTTTTTTGAATAAAAATATCATGAAAGTTCCAACCATGCTAAAAGGAGAAATTGCCGGATTTGGAATTAACGAACAAGAAAATAAAATAGAAATATGGCTTGTACATAAGAATGATTTTATTATTTCTTTATTCAAATCATTCTTCAAACATCCTGCTATTATTTTTAGAGAAACTGGTAAAATAACAGAAGCAGCATCTGATAAGATTTATATTTGTCCAGGCTATAAATTAGGGCTTGATTTAACAAACCCAAATAAATATGGTAGTTTTGGCTTCAGTGCAAGAGAACTTGATGGAGAGCAACGCGTTGGCATGGTTACTGCAGGGCATGTTGTAAGCGTTGTCAATCGCAATACTTTCTATGGAGATGACATTTTCGGAAACAGTAGTAAAGTTATATACGGTGGAACGGTAGATGCAGCATTTGTTCCTCGTATCTTGACATCTTTTGTACCATCAAATGCAATAAATGGGGACTACAAGGCTGTTTTATCAAAAACAACAAGTTTGCCTGGCGTAGGAACGTTTGTCAATAAGTGGGGGGCTTGCACAGGTCATTCTGGTGGTAAAATAACAACTACAAAATTCTCAAAAGTTGATGAGAATGGCAATGATATTATCACAGATTTAACAGTGGCTTCTACACCATGTGATCATGGTGATAGTGGTGGCATCGTATACACATATATTTCTAGTAAAAATACAAGACTTACCGTAGGCATTATTCATGGATTTACGGTGAAAGATACCCTCACCGTATTCTCTAAAGCAAATAATGTATTAAAAGAATTAAACATAGAAAGATATTAACATGAAGAATTTAATACTCTTTTTTGTCTTTTTCTGCTTTTGTGCATGTATCTGCACAAAAGCAGAAAAAGACTGCGAAATACAAAAAGTAACTAAAACCACAAATGAAGCCCAAAAGGACAGTACAATACATTTACAATTATTATTGAAAAATAATATCGTACTATCACAAGATAGTACGATATATTACTGTGTAGTAAATAATACCCACAACCTTTACGCTACAGGTACAGACTTTTATATAGAACGACAAGAGAATGGAAAATGGATTCCCTTAAAATACAAAGCAAATTCCTGGGAGGCTATTTCGTATGGGATAAAAGCACAAGACTCATTAATCTTCCACTTTCATTTAAAATCATTTTGGCATAAATTCCATACAGGAACTTATCGAATTATAAAGCCTATTGAGTTGGAAAGAAAAAAAAGAAACTTAACTCTCGAATTCAAGTTCTTATCCCAAGAAGACAAGAAGAATAAAAGAAAATAGTAGAGTCTAGTAGGAGCAATCACTATCGGCGTAAACACAGACTTGCACCACAACACACATACTAATCATATGCATATATACTGCTATTCGTAAGGGTATATAGTTCTATCTAAACGACCACGAAATATAAAAGAGCCTATTGCATAGCATTGCGCCTAACTTATATTTGATGAAATACAAGTTAGATTTCATCAAATACAACTTAGATTTGCAAAAATCTAAGTTAGGCGCAATAGTTGGCAATAGGCTCTTTCACATTTATACCCTAGCATGACGAAACTTTGTTCCTAGAACGATAAGACTTTAGTCCCATGTCTGCCAAGCATTAAAGCCTGGATATTTCTTGGCTGTATTTGGGTCTGTTACATCTTCCTTTTCATCCGTTGATGATGCAGGTGGCTTCAGCGACGGCTCCGATGGCGTTGTGGGGTCAGGCGAAGCTGCTATCATTTCTTGTTCTTTCATTTCTATCATCGAGCACATAGGCTTGCTATAGCACAACCTATGCGTTTGCGACATCTCTCTATCTTGATCTTTCATATCCATTCTATTCACGTTTCTATTCACATTTCTATTATTCGTTTACCTTCCGACCAGCTATTTAACCACTTTCTTGCCAGCCACCACATAGACGCCTTGTGGCAAGTTGTCCGTCGATGTACCCACCAACTGACCGTTCAAGTTATACACCTTTCCGCTCTCTGCGTTGGAAGAGCCGAAGGCGTTTGATGGCACATCAACATCTATCATCTTGACATCCGTCACAACTCCGTCTATCGAGAATCGGAAAGTCTTGGCAGATGTTGCATCGGATGCAGAAACCGCCTCGAAGTAAGCACGGCAAGCCTGCATTGGAGTCGTACCGCTTGTTGCCATATATTTCAGCTGATTGTTGCGCATCAACACGATTTGTTGGTGTCCCTTATCCAACAAGGTTGGTTCCAATGTACCATAGAGTTTGAAGCTTTCATCGCCCGAAGCTTGCTCTGCGGTAGTCTTGACAGATACCTTTACGCCCTCGAATGTAAGGCCGGCAGTCGGAATATCCTTAGAAGGCATGATGAGGTAAGGCGTAGCAGCCTTCATACCATTCTTCTCATTGATGTAAGAGAGGTTGAACGAGAGGACTTCACCGCCTTCCGACTTGGTGACACCCTTGAACTCCGCCACTTTCACGTCATCTCCAAACACCTTTTTATAGTCATTGGAAGCCAATTTGAATGGCAAACAAATCATATTCCACTCATTACCCCAGAGTGTACCACGACCTGCAAGCGTCACATCCTTCGTCTCGTTGTCATACTGGCACCAAGCGGTATGGACATTAGCGTTGGTTACATCGTATGTGAACTTCTTTGCCTCCTCGGCAGAGAGAATCTTGATGGAAGGAGTCTCGCCATCAGGGATGCGAAGGAAGGCACGGGCGCCATTTACATAGTTCGCCCCATTGCCATACTTCTTGACGATATTTGTAAAAGAATTGGCATCGCCATAGACATCTTCCGCAAAGAGTATATCCTTGGAAGCATCAATATAAGTATAACCCTTGAAGAGTGTACCATAGATGAAATGCTTGCCATCAAAAGACACACTTTGACCATTGTAGCTTTCCCCTTGATTTGCAGTTTCTGTATTAATCACATTTTTGAATACAGGATTTACTACGTCTTTACTCGGTTTTACAAAATAAGGGTAACCTGCTTTCAAATTACCAGTTACAGGAGCAAACAACATAGTCTGAGCATCCAAATCCAGACCCACATGAGAAACAACTTGAACGTCATCACCCAAAGCATCTTTTATTTGTTCTTGACTAGCTTCAAATGGCATACAATAAGTATTCCATTGATTTGCCGTGAAAGTACGTCCCTTTACTGTTTGGTCTAAGAACGAGCATGTTGTCAATTCAGTTCCCCACCAATTATTCTCTGGAAGATAAGTCGCGGATGTCGTTTTGCAAACAACATCGTAGATTTCTTGGAACTTCGTTTTCAAAAAAGCCAAACGTGCTGTAATAAAACTTTTCAATTGTTCTGGATACTTGGCATAATCCGTCCATTCATGATATTTCTCCAAGCCTCCTCCATAGACATTCGTGATGCCCCACTTCTCAAAGTTTAACTTTTGAGTTTGGTCAACTCGCTGATGAAGTTTATCTACAACATCCAATAACTTTTGCTCCAAGCCATCATCAAGCAGTTGATTATATGTCTCATATATTCTTTTCATAAAGCGAGGATCACCCAGCAAGGTGTTTCCTGCGTTATTATTATATACAAGTGTTTTAATGGTAGATGTACCTACCGTGGCCGCTAGGACTTTGGTATAGTCACCATAGTTATCCCATGCTAAATCTTTGTCCCAAACTGGTCCCCAAAAGAGTTTACCATCAGGAGCACGATACGCCTTGATAGTCATATAACCATCATAATCCGCAGTAATTTCTGTATCAATAATCCATTTCAAGAGTTGGTCTTCGTCATTATAAGCACGCCAACCCTTTGTATCACTCTGCATAGTAGTCGCATCGGTACTGAAGCCACTTTTCCATTGTTTTGCCCATTCTCTCATCTCTTCTTTGAGAGCCACCAACTTATCTGCATCCGCAGCATCCGTATAGTCAGGATTCTTGATGTTAAAAGCAGGGCAATCCTTTACATCAGAAATATATGGTTCATCCAACATTCTGCCACCAGCCCCTTGGAATTCAATATACCAATCCTTATCCTCATCAATGTCTATACGATGAGAACCCACCTCTGGATGGTCGGTCACCTGGTAAGTACCACGATAGTCGTTATTTATAACCAAATCCACGAAACAATAGCCTGGGTTGAAAGGCATCCCGACAATCTTACCCAACTCACAAGTCAAGGCATTACGAATCAAAGAGTGGTCAAAACAGTTTGCCAACAAAGCCCAATTGCGCTTGGCATAGCCACCACCCATCAGATCGTGCTTATGAGTTTTGACAACTTCACCTGTTGTTTTGTCCTTCTCGTCTTTTCCAAATTTGAGGCGATATGCACGCTTAGAAGGGTCTGCGGTAGAATTACCACGAACCTTGATGTCCAATTTATCATCCTCAAACTCCTCCAATGTACCATTCTTATCCACTACATTGATTGTAGCTTTATGATATAAAGCCGTATTGGTTCCTCTATCCTTCGTCAAGTCTTTATCCAAATCCACGACATCAGGAATTGTAAGATAGATAGTAGGCACATCGGTAAGCTGGAGCTTATTTTTGATTTTATAAGATAGCGATGTTTGGTCTTCGGGTGTTTCTGTTCCTCCCGATTCACCGCCACCAGAGCCACCGCTGCCACCACCATTGATGACATCATCGTCCTCAAACTTGATGGTAGGTTTCTGAGTCGTTCCTTTTTTGTAGCCTGTGACTAAGAAACTTGCATTGATACCCAATGCGTCAGCAGAAAGTTCATTGCTTCTTATATCCAGCAAACTTCCCGTTCCATCCAAATAATAAGCATTGATGGTTTGGTCGGACGAGCTATTATATAATTCATAAACTGCCTTTTTAAAATAAAAGCCTCTAAATGTCAGATTAGAACTCACAGTAATATTCCCTCGATAATCTGCCATATAGCCACTATAGCCAAGGTTCACATCAGATACAAAGGTCACATTATCAAACTTAGGGTCTTCCACCGTATTTTTCACATAGATATAATAAGGTACACCCGCCGTAGCCGCTGTCACTTTCTTGAAACTAACGACATTGTCGGCAAAGGAATCATATTCCTGCAAACTATAGTTTCCTTCTCCTATAGCTGCGTCAAGCGCCTCTTTACTTGCATCAAAAGGAAGGCAAAAGCCTGTCCATTCTCTTGCGGAAAAGGTTCGACCTTTCAATGTCACGTTAGCAGTACCAGAATAACTGGCATTCCAACCAGTTGAAGTCACATCAAACTCCACATCATCTGCAAACGCCGCCATCCCTCCCAAGAGGAACAGCAACATCAGCCACACTCTCATTTTTGTTGATTTCATTTGCTTTTACTTATTTATTAGTTTAGGATTTATAAATTTATACGTTTAGCTCATCATCGATAACTTTATCGTCCAACAAACAAGCTGCCACACCCCAGCCATACACCACCCATAAAGGCAGGAAAGCCAAGACATGACAGCTCTTATGAAAAGTTCTACTAAGTTTTCTTCATCTTCACGTTTCTAGGGTAAGAGAGGTTACTTATTCCCATAGATTCAACGATTACTCGTCCCATAAGTTCCAAGAATGTTTCTTGGAACGAGAATCTATGACACCTTCATCCTCGCCCACACCGATACCAGGGTCAGTAGGTGTAGTAGGAGTTTGTCCTTGGTTCACCCAGTTGCTATTTCCTTTTGTACCATTTCCCCAATTTGCATATTCTCCAGACCCACAAACTACGTTGCAAAGGTCCATGCCTAACAATGATATTGCTGGCTTGATATATTTTGCTTTCTTCATCTTTTACAATTTTAGCGATAACTAAATCTTTTACTTTACACTCCTTGCAGCATCGCTTAATGAACGACAAGCTTCGTGCCGCATCTTCTAGCGAACAACAAATTTCTTGCCTTTCACGACATAGACTCCTGCAGGAAGTCCCTTCAAGTCGGTAGAGTCTGGACGTACCACCTGACCATTGAGGTTATAGACCTTATTGGTTAGGTCGATGTATTCCTTCTGTTGTCCGTTTGCACCAATGATGTTGATGCCCGTGATGACCGTCTTATTGTCGTAGTCGCCGATGGCAATGCCGAGGTTTTTCTTGGCTGCCTGTCCTTCTGCATCCACACCCTTCACCATGGCAGTGAAACGAGTCCAGAGACCAGTTTTATAAGTCTTGTCAGGAGAAGAGTTATCCATATCAGTAGAAATCACACGGCTCTCACGATAGAACTTAGGGAAAGTTGCGTTCTTAGCCAAGCCAAGGAAGTAATAACCTTCTGGGATAGCACGAGGCACGAGCAAGTCCTTAGGCATCTCTTTCTTGTAAGCATTGCCAGCATTGCCCACTTGATATTGCAAGACATTATTCACGCCTTCTTCCACATACTCATTGTGCTTATCTACGAAATACTGTCCTACTTCACACTTATCGCCATAAGAACCGATGAAGGTATAGGAATGGTCGAACTTTGGATTATTCGGATCTTCACTAGGTCCAGTACTACCAGCACCTTCACCATAGTCATATCCCTTCATGCCCTTCACAGGATTTCCCTCGAAGTCAGGGCTTACGCCAGAGAACACGAACACCGTCTTTTTATGTCCATTCGTATCATAGTTACCGACACCAGAATTTGGATGAATCATATAAGGGACACCAGCCTTTGCTCCTACAACGCTATAGTCGCTCTCGTTCTTCATATAGTTGCTCTCCGTAAACTGAAGCGTCATGGTATTATTGGTAGCATTCTTCTCCACACCACAGAAGTAAGCAATCTCAAAGCCTGAGCCGAAGGTAGAGATGAGCTGGTTGATAGTCAAGTCGAATGGGAAACACATGGTGTACCAAGTGTCATCGTACATATGACGAACCGTCCAGACACTAGAGTTATCATCACCCGTTTGATTGGCAATAGACAGCATGAAGCGTTTCCACCCTGTATATTTAGTAGGCCACTCTTCCTTCGTTACTCCATCTTGGTTGTTTGGAATTCGTATTTCTTTACCATCATCGTCTAAAACCTTTTTTCCTTTTTCGTCAACAAGCACTGCATGATAGCTTTCCTTACGAGTCTCATCTGTATATTGTTCACCACATCCCTTAGGATAGTGAAGGAAAGCAGCGCCTTTACCCAGAGGGAAGCCTTCGGTCTTGTTTCTCCAATACTTCTCATGAGTTGCTTCTGTACCACTGAAAGTACCATACTCATTATTGAGAGTCATACCATCGAAAGTACCATGATGAACAACATTACCTTTCTCATCCACCTCATAATCATAAATCTCAGGAGCCGTCTTACCCAACATATAGATATCTCTTAAGCTATTGGTATGCAAGAATGCGCCATCACCGATAGTCTTCACATTTTCTGGAATTGTAATCGTAGAAATATAATTGCAATCAGAGAAAGCATAGTCACCTATGGTCTCCAAAGTATATGGCAAACGAACAGCCGACAATCCATCAAGATTCTCAAAGGCATGAGCCTCTATGGTCTTCACACCATAAGGAATGTTCAAGTCCTTGATGTTTTTGCAACCCACGAAAGCATATTCTCCCACAGACTCCATACCGATAGGCAAGACAACTTGCTTCAAGCTAGTACAATTTTGGAAACAATGACTACCCAAGGTCTTCACACCAATTCCGAGTTCCAAAGTATTCATACCATCCATTTGATTGAAGGCATAAGCACCCAGCGTCTCATAATTGCCAGGTACCACCAGCTTTTCGACCTTGGTACACTTGTCCATACAGAGAGGAGGTATCTGAGTCATGCTTTCGGCTGTAGGCAACTTCACATTGACAACACTAGAATGACCAAGAAGACTGAAGTTCATATCCAAGTAGTTGGTAAATACCGCATCCTCCAAATCAATGTCAGTCAAAGAAGCTCCCAGCAAAGCTTGAGTTGTCTTAGGATCTACATCGGTAGCAAAACTTTTAACACCCTTATATGTCACTGCGCCTGCTGCATCCACTTCGTAACTGAGATGACCGTCTTCATCCAATATCTTTTCTTGCCCAGCAATAGTTCCTGCGAAATCACAAGGAAGCAAACTGCCACTTAATGTCAGACTCTTAAGTGTTTTTGTACCATAATTATAGGCATTTGGACGGAACGTCGGATACTGATACATCGTGGTAGATAAGCCACCTGGAGTAGCAACATATCCAACGAGCGCACTTTGGTTGGCAGCCACCGATATGGCAGCGTTCATATTCTCCAAGCCAACAAAGTGTTCAGCATTAACTATTTTCTTGTCAAGACCAGAAGGAAGAATGACATTTCTAATACCTGTGTAAGACTCCTCTCCCTCAGTAGAAGCATTATTCTTCAACGACTTTAATATATCATAATTCTCAATGGCACAACCTTCCAAGTTCAAGGTTGCATCTTGCCATAAAGTATTATTGTCTATTTCCTTTGTGTATTTAAACTTCAAATCATTAATAGTAGCTATATCATCAGCCGTCAATTTTCTATCACCAATCGTCTTGATGGTCAAATTACTTACATAACCCATATTTGCTTGGTTTAAGACATCAAGCAGGCTGGTGCCTTCTTCAAGATTGATGGTCAAGGCATTGCCATTTTTTGTGTATGGATCTTCCTTTGGAATTACTTCTTGTACTTTGTCTTGCACAGACTCTGGCAATATTTTGGTTTTATCAAAACCTTGTGGTACATTTATCTTCTTTATACTCTCAGGAACCGTAACTGTTGCATTACTTGTTTGTAACGTCAGCGCACAAATATCCAATACTTCAAGATTAGTCAATTTGCTAAAATCAACACTCTCCTTCGTCTCGCCATCCAACACGATTTCCTTACTTGATTGCAAATAAGCTACAGAAGAGGCTTTAGATACTCCTCCATTCTTAACTACAACTTCTGTTTTACTTCCATCTGTGTACATGACATAATATTTGCTGCCTGTAAAGTCAGAAGCCACCTCATTGGAATTTAGCGAAAGGATATAACTTGTTTGCAAACCATTAAACTTCTCGGAAAGTTTTGTACCCTCAGGGACAGAAGCTTGGGATAAGTCAAAATAATACTCAGAATTACCATAGGTCAACTTGGTTGTCAAGCTAGCCAAGTCATCATCATTCAAGATAACGCCACTTGCCGTCTTGATAATAATATTCTTATTGTTTCCAACACTTTGATTTGACCACAACGCCAAATCACCAGCCTTGTTGACAAGGAAAGTAACATTAGTACCCTCCACCGTACAACTCGACCCACTGCCAAACTCCGTAGTAGTAGTCTGACAATAGACCTTGCCCCCCCATATTACAAGGAAAGCAAACAGTAACATAAAAACACGTAGAACTTTTTTCATCTTTCACTGGGTTTTAAAGTTTATATTTAGGTTTATATATATTTATATCATCGCCATCTATTTCTTATTCTCCAAAAAGGAGTATATCATCGTAGCGCAGTAGTGGTCACACCGCTGTCTTTTTAGTCGTTTTATGCTTGCAAATATAGGGATTTTATAGACAAGTTGTGCATTTTCGCCGATTATTTTACAACTCATTAACATAAAAAAGGGATACCACTTAACATAAGCGTACATCCCTTTACATTTTATACTATTGCCAAACGACTTGGTTAGTAGTTCAAGATTTCTTTCTAAGAGTACAGGAAGCTGTCTCACCAAGGCAACAAACTGCCCTCTCATAGGGCAGTTTGTTGCCCACGCCAGACACAAAAAATTAGCTCGGCAGGGATTTTAAGGACAAGGACTCATCCCTATACGAGCACTCTCCCATTTCTATTCCACATATCACCATACGCGAATCAACCATCTGTATTACAAAGAATTATCCCTTGTGAAATATACGCTCTGACATAGCACAACCATAGCACAAGATATAATGCTTTATTTATCAATCACTTACACTACATTTAGTGATATGTGAAATATAAAATACCAGAGCGTAGCACCTGCCCACAACAGCTTAATATTGTGAGATATTATTCAACTCCTTCATGCTGACCTTACGAGGTTCTTCCTTCAAGACCCTGCGCAGTTCATCCATCGTTATCTCGGACGTTGGGGCAAACTCGGGCGATTGCATATAGTCCAGCACACTCTCATAGAAAGCCCTACCCTCTGGATATTCCGAAGCCTTCTCCAGGTCGCTCATGCAGACGAGAAGTTTTCCTGCTCCTACCTTCCACTCCATCACCAAGCCGAGTTTGTGATTACGCTCGATGTTGTCGATGACTTGCACGATAGGCTTGTAATCCTTCGGGAAGTTGTCGAGTACCAAAGGATGAGACTCCTTGACGACAGGGAACCACTGCCAGTTGGTGTGCATCTCCGTAGGGAAATCTCGGAAAAGCGGATGCGTAGGATTCGTCAAGATACCCAGTGTACCAGGAGACACCTTCTTCTTGTTGTTTTCACAGATGGTCTTGAACATACGATAGTTCCAATAGTCGGTTTGGAATAGACCGCCCACCGTATAAGGGGTGGCATTGCAGGCTTGTGAAAGCGTATCATCAGAAGCCACGAAATTATTCGAGGTCGTAGGAAGCCAAAGCACCTTTGCCCCCTTTTCGAGTTTCTTGACAATATCCGAAGTCAAATCCTTGGCTATGACCACTTGCTTCTTCAGATAGTCGATGTTCTTCGGTGTCGTGTAAACCCAAAGGTCGTAGGTGTTGGCATATCGGGTTGCATCCATTTCACCTTTATTTATATATAAGGAGAGAGTCAGCTTTCGAGAACCGACAAACACATCCAAACACTTACCATCGCCATCGTCAATGCCATTGGCTTTCACTTTCATCTTATGAACAATCTCACCCATATCTATCAAACCTTCCTCGTCAGTATTGATGGTTATCTCGCCTTGTGCCAAAGGAGAAGGTTGATTCAAATGGGTAAGAGTTTCGGCTATGCTCGAAACATTAGGAAAGCGTTCATCCTTGGCATAATCCAATTTCCAAGCCACCTTCTTGCCCTTCAAAGATTCACCTCCATAATTGGCGATTTGAATCTTTGCCCTCATGGTGTCATTCTCTTCATAGCAGAATCTATCTGTCACGAGCAAAGGCACCACAGGCGAACACCACTGTCGCCATTCCTCAGGCGTGGTGATTCCCTTGCTCTCCATGAAAGCATCGAGGATTCCGACAAAAGCACTGCCCTGTCCAGGGTAATCCTGAATATCGAGGAGTTGGAATCCTGCCATGTTCTTGGTCCGTAAGTCCATCTCTATGTCAGCCTTGTAGAGTTTCACGCTCCAAAGTCCCGAAGCCCTGTGGAAGTCGGCGGCTTGCGAAAGCATCCCTGCAACGGCAAGTCGCTTGCGAAACACCTCGAAGTTGTAAGGACGAAGCACACCCGTATATTTCTTCATCTCATTGAAGTCGGGATAGGTTTGGAACTGTCCTGTCTCGTGAGAGATGATCGGGATGCCAGCAGCTTGCTTATGCGAAGCATTTGCTCCATTCGAAGAAGCCTTCTGCCAAGGTTGTGGCTTTGCCCATGGGTCGCAAGCCTCATCAAAGTTCATTGTAGAGTTCGGATGGAAGTGATTGATCATTCCTCCATCGTAAGCATCGGCAAAGGAGAACGAGCCACGGGTATGGGTATTGTATTTGCCCCATCCCTCGCCACCGATGCGGCAAGTGGTGAAGTAATCCATCCCCTCTTTTACCCCTTGATAACCGAGATAATAGTTGCTTCCGAAGGTATAGCACTTATCGGGGGCTATCTTGCGGAAATCATCGACAAACTCCTTCATCTTGTCGATGTCGCCCCATAGTTCATTGCCCAGTGCCATCATACGGAAGGAAGGATGATGCCCATATTCACGAAGGATGTTCACGCCCTCCTGATGGAGGAACCTCATGAGTTTTTCGTCCTTTCCATCGAAAGAGCCCCAGAAAGGCAACTCTGGCTGGAGATAAATGCCCAAGGAATCTGCCGCCACGAAAGCCGCCTCAGGCGGACACCATGAATGGAAACGAACATGGTTGATGCCATACTCCTTACAAGTGCCGAGATATTTCATCCAACCCTCCACCGTCATCTCCACATGACCCGTAAAAGGCCATACCGCCGCATCGTGCTTGCCACGAAGAAACACAGGATGCCCATTGGCATAGAAGTGGGAGCCTTCGACATGGAAATCCTTGAAGCAATCCAAAACATTTGAATTCTTCACTCTTCGTTCTTCACTCTTCACTTCGGAAAGATTGCTCTTCACTTCAGAAGGATTGCTCTTCACTTCGAGACGAATGTCTCCGATGATTCCATTCCAGTTGGTCTGTGTATCCTCGGTATAGGCATGGCTGGAACCATAGATTTGCTCTGGCACACCCTTCGAGTTATCCACCACAATCTCCAAAAGGTGCTTGCCTTTCTTCACTTTCTTAGGCAAGATATATCTCTGCGGCGTAGAGATAAAGTTGCAGGAATCGACAAGTTGACCATCGAGATATACCCACGTAGGTTTCGTGCGCTCCAAGAATAGTTCCACGGCTTGGTCTTTCTTTACTTTCCATCCCTTCGGGATTTCGATGGTTCTACTATAGCGAGCCGCCCCCTTGTAGCCGCTGATGCGAGTAAGATGGGTGGTTTCCGTAAGGTCGGTAGGCGGAAAGCCCAAGCGATTGGTGTCTATGGTGCCAGGCAACAAGGCACGCTTTGCTTCTCCAGAGGCTGCATGATTGCCTTTGGCAAGACTACTCATGCTCTCCCCCAGTTTAACTTCCCATTCGCCCGAAAGCGAAAGGCTCTGCGCTTGTATGCCCAAGCTCATCAGTCCCAGGCAAACGGTTAAGATTTGTGATTTCATTATGATTACAATAATACAGTTTAGCTTTTAGATTGATATTCTTTCATGGCGCAAAGATACGGTTTTTCCTGCAAATACCAACCGCTTCATGGCATAAATTGTGTAATATTTATGAAATAGAATGATTTCAAACCATTTTATTTCAAATTAATTGATTTTAAATCTATCTATTTCATGACTGGTAGGAACACAGAAGTGTAGGCAACATCTTAAAAGATACAAGACAAGCAACTTAATAAAACAAAATACTAGCAACTTAAAAACACAAAATACTAGCAACTCAAAAGGCAATATGTTAACAGCAATTTCGATAATCCGAAGGACTGCATCCCACCACTCGCGTAAAGGCGGCAGCAAAGCACTGGGTGGAAGAATAGCCCAACTTTCGGGCGATGGAACAAAGCGACTCATCCCTTGATGATACGAGCAATCGCTTCGCCACCTCGAAATGGCGAGAACCCAAATATTGCTCTATCGACTTACCTGTCTCCGCACAAAGAAAATCCTCGAAGAAAGTATCGCTTATGCCCAATGGCTCCGCAAAGCGACGGAGAAGAGGAGAGGAAGAAGTGCAGAAATGATATTCCCCCGAAAGCAAGTACTCATCCGCCATACGCTCTACCTTCGCCATCACGCAATGGTTCAAGCAAGAACGAGTGATGTGCTGACGCTCGTAATAGCGGCAACAATAATCGAAGAATATCTTGATTTTCTGGGCGATAAGCATATTGGAATAATCAT
>ERZ808245.181-NODE-181-length-36042-cov-7.172173_pt1 | contig 36042 bp, 46 predicted proteins | sample MGYA00521243_ERZ808245 | MGnify/ENA primary metagenome ERZ808245 (study PRJEB31516, sample SAMN03275576) | gut metagenome | biome: mammalia-associated habitat; material: feces | host: Papio cynocephalus | place: Kenya | collected 2012-07-07 ... | reverse complement strand
TTCACAGTGGAGCAATCTATCAGCGGTTATTGGCGATTATTCAAGGATGGAGAATTACTATTCGATGATTCAGCCTGTGAGGATGTGAATGAAGATGAAGCAACGGCAATTGACTTCTTTGCCGAATATGTTAAAGAATGCGAACTTTAAAAAATGGGAAAGATGAGACTGAAAGAAAACAACGCACTTAATTATATTGCTGAACGGGCTGGTGTCAAGGCCTGGAGGCTCGAAAAATGGCTTGCTGATGAGCTCGAAAAGGATAATGTGTTATTCGATGACACCGACTGTTACGGCGCAGAAGTCGGCGAATGGGTGGATGACTTGACAGAAGCCACGGAAGCCCTGCACGCTGTGGGCGTGAAAGATGTAACGGCTGAAGACCTTCAGCAAGTCGGCAAGCTTGTAATCATGGGCGAAGGTGATTGCCCAGAATGTGGCTGCCAGATGGAATTAACGGACGGCAAGTATATATGGGACACAGACGGTTATATTCCAAAATGGGAAGAATACACCTGCCCGAATTGCGGATATTCGGAAATTGAGAAATGACAAATTAACACTAAAAATATGAGATTAAAAATTAACGAAGCAATTGAGAAAGCAGCTAACAATGGCTACAAGGTGAAAAAAATTGACATTGCAAAAAAGATATTCAGGACAAAGAACCAGCGCGCCCTTTCGGCTAACATGTGGAACTTGTGCAGCGGCCGTACTAAGAGGATCACAGGCGAACAAGTGTTAACCATTGCCAAAATGTGCCATGTATCCGTATCTTTTTTATTCGGAAAGGAGGGCGAAAAATGAAAAACAAAGGTAAAATAATAATAACCGAGCGGAATATCACTAAGGGCATTGTAGCCGTCTTTTCTCTGCTGTTCCTGTGCTGCCTTATCGCGGCCTTTTGGAATCCGTTTCAGCTCGTTTTTGCCGCCATGTGCGGCGCGGTGATTAACATGGGATTGCGCGAATTGGATAATGGATAATTCACGCACCCATGAAAAAAATTTCACACCCCCACGAAAAATTTTTCACACCTTAAACACTTGATAATCAAATAAATAAAAAACAGCCACGAAAAATTTTTCACGCACCATGAAAAAATTTTCACACCCCCACGAAAAATTTTTCACACCTTAAACAGCTGATAATCAAATGAATAACGAGAAAGCACAACAAAAACACTAACAGGGGGTGGCTGAATCATAGAAAAAAGAAAAAAAGAAAAAAAGAAAAGCACCCCCACACCCCCTAAAAGAACTAAAAGAAAAAAGATATAGAAAAAGAAATATATAAAGAAAAAGAAAGAGAAAAAAGATGAAGACAGAAAACCTAATAAACCAACTCGGAACAGTCGGAACAGTCGGAATAACAATAGCGCAGATGAGCGCGCTCTATTTCGACAGAGACGCCCTAATAGAACCGCCTTATAAGCTGTTTCAGTTAAACACAAAGGGGCATAGATTCTATTACACCCATTCAGAAGATGGCGAAGTGCTCATGTTTCCATCGGTTACGACCATTCTTGCCGAGACATTGCCGGCATCCCCGTGGCTTATATCGTGGATCGCTTCAAAGGGTGAGGAAGCCGCGGAACGGTACAAGCTGGAGCGCGCGGCTTATGGCACATTTATGCACTCACAATTTGAAGAATTGTTAATAAATCGCGGGTACGATCTGGACGGCTTGCGCGCGCGGCTTGCCGAATACATTGAGCGCGAGCAGCTTCCATCGTCATTTATCAATTACGAATATGAGTTAAAAAAAGATGTGCTTGCTTTCGCTCAATTCGTAATTGATTATGACATAAAGCCTTACGCTGTAGAGGTAGCACTTGTTAACAAAGAGGACGGTTACGCTGGCTGCATTGACTTGCCCTGCTCCATGCTGGCAAAAAAAGGAGGAACGGAACGGATTTCCGCAATTGTTGATTTCAAAAGTGGACGAAAAGGATTCTTTGATGAACATGAGATTCAGCTCGGCATGTATCTGAAAATGTGGAACTTAAATTTTCCAGATAAGCCTATAGATAGAATTTTTAACTTTTCGCCAAAAGATTGGAGAAGCAAGCCGACATACAATTTAAAAGACCAGACAAATAGTGTGAATATTAGCAAAATACCTGCCATCTTGGAGCTCGCAAAGATAGAGGAGGCGAAAAGGAAAAACACGATTACAGTCATAGGCGGCCGAATTGATCTGTCGGCAGGGCTTGCCGGCAACGTGTGCGATATTCCTTTTGCGGAGCTGTTGAGCGGGACAAATATAGACACGCCAGAAAACGGCAAAAAGAAGCCATCAGAAGCCACGAAAAGCGAAAACGGGACAACTCCAAGGGGTGAAGAAAAAGAAGCGCGTACAGCGAAATAAAACGGCCTTTTTGATAATTTGCAGGATGTGGGCGAAAATTAACGTTTCTCGTTTGGTGCGTATTGAATTGTTTTTATAACTTTGCAACGTTTTGATGATATTCCATATTTACTTTGATTTTTTTTGATTAACAAAAGCTAAAGTGTTAGCATTATGCCGTGGGGTGTCGTTGTGTACTACTCATTCATTTCTGTTTAATTCCATAAATCTCTCCACGGCTTATTTTTTTGGATTTCTTCATAACACTTAATATATTACCGTTTTACATTTTTTTTATAAGTTCACGCTGTGAAGCGCGAACTTTTTTTATTTGCATTATTTAACACGAAATATTTGCAGAAGTGGTGATGTGGTTGTACTTTTGCAATATCTTCTCATATAAGATATGTTTAAATACTGTAAAGTGTTACAGAAAACTGTACGGAGACCTCCTTTTTAATTTGTATATATAATAAGGTTAATTAGTTATCGATATTGAGTTAGCCGCGCTGTGAAGCGCGGCTTTTTCTTTTAGCATTCTTTAACGCGAAAAAGTTGCGAAAAAATTTGGAGGTACAAAAAAAAGTCGTACCTTTGCACTGTCAAAACAAAACAATAACACAAAACACAACGGAAAATGGAAACATCAGAAAAAGTAGTCGAAAGATTGGAGCGAGCCGACAAGGTAACAGCTCGCATCATTGGTAAGTTTATTATGGCCGAGAATGTTCTCGACCATATAAATACGGGTAACATGTGGGATTATATTGCACTGATTAAAAAGAAATTAGGGTGCAGCGAAAAAGATGCAACAAGCTTCTTTCGTTGGCATATCGGATTAGAATAAACAAACATGTACGGGCTTTGCCCGTACTTAAATGAATAGAAGAAATGGCAACAGGTAGAATTATTAAGCTAAGAACGGCCGAACCAAAACGGCTGGTGCTGCCAAGAATAGGCAGCTTAAAAATAGGTATGAAGAATGCAAAGGGCTATCCTCAGAGTGTGGATTACTTCATCCCACAGGGCAAGTACGCGGGACTGTTCACTGAGGCATACGGCGAACGGCCGCAAACCATTCAGATCGTTTTCCCAGCCGATGATCCAGGGCTTGTGTGTTCAGAACGGTATGAGTATCGGGACGATTCGGGCGCGCTTATTGCATTCGGGGACGGCGTAAGTTTTTCCGTTTGGGATGGCAAAAAATACGAAACATTGTTAATAGATGATTACCCAAACTTAATGGATTCAGTAGCTCATAGGTATCCAAACAGGCAGGCACGATCGGGCGGTGACGGCTGGGCGGTAACGCTCACCCTTACATTTATCGCTCCACTCGTGCGCGGCGTTGCCGGTGTGTGGACGTTCAGCACAAAAGGCTCGGCTTCCACGATTCCGACGGTGCGAAACACCTTCGATGCAGTCAAGGAGCAGCGCGGATTCTGCAAAGGAATAATTTTCGATCTCGATGTTAAATTTGCCAAAAGTCAGAAACCTAATGCCATGTCGCGTTACCCCGTTGTTACTCTCGTACCGAATGAAAGCCCGCAAAATATAACAAAGGTTAAAAACGCGCTCGACGGTGAAAATACAGCGCAAAAAGTTTTGCAGCTGCAAAAATAGTTTATAACTTTGCGAAACTTTACCTCCTTTTATATATAACCAAGTTGGGCACCTGTTTTTGGTTTTAAGGTGCCCGACTTTTAAAAAAAGTACAAAAATGAAATATCAGTTAACAATTAACCAACAAGCGGCAATCAGCAACGGGCTGAATCTCGATATTATCGACCTTGCCATCTTTGATTTCATAAAAAGTTATTCACATTCTTCAAAGTGTGAGAAAAAGCACCTTTCGGATGGTACGTATTTTAACATTTCACATAAAACGATAATTAAGGAGCTGCCCGTTCTTGGGATTACAACAACGCGCGGAATATTAGTCCACATTAACAAACTTATACGTGCAGGAATCATTGCGCGGCTTCAGCATACGAAAGCACCGAACGAGACATTTTACAAGTTTGGGGAAAATTACGAAAAACTTGAATTTTGCGCGGATGAAGAAAACGGCGGAAAAGATGATGAAGAAATCGAAGTAATAGAGCCAGAAGAAGTCAGTGCGCCAATTGTCCAGCAGGAAAGAAAACAGGAAAAGGCCGCCAAATCTGAAACGGCAAAAACGCTTTTCCGAGATTCGGCCGCTTACGATTTAGTAAAATTTAACGGGGACGATGCAGACTATACCGAGTTGGAGCGCAAGTTCAGCCAGCCAGAGTTTAAAGATGTTGATTTAGTATATTATTTTAACGCTGTTGCAGATTGGAGCGACCAAACAGATACGAAGCGAACGGCGAACGGTTGGTTTGCAACGATTAGGACATTTATACGCAGGGACATGGAGAAAGGAACGGTACACAAAAAGAATCAGGAAGAGTTAATTTTTGGCATGGACAAAAAACATGCTATGTGGTATTTAAATAATTTTGAATAAAGATGAAAGCGTTAACGAAGGTAAACAGCTTGCAAATGAAGTTGCAAGAAATCACGGAAAACAAGCAGGTGGCAAACAATCTTTCGCCAGTTGAACTGAAGCTGCTACAGGCAGCATCCCGCAAGATGATAAAGGACTACAGCGAAAAAGAGACATGCGAATATATCGGCACGCTGTTTAATTATATCTCTTACGATTTGGGAATTTTAACACCTAAAAGCAATGATGAACGCGCGTATATCTGTGCGCGTATTGCCGAGTTGTTGAATGCATATTATCGACAGATGACGTTGCACGATGTTAAATTAGCCTTTGAAATGTTTTCAGCCGGGCGGTTAGATTTCTATCTGCCGAAAGATTCAGCAGGAAAGGCAAAAAAGGAACATTATCAACGGTTTAATGTCGATTTAGTTTCGCGCGTAATGAATGCCTATTCATTTATGCAAAATGAAGCAATAGATAAGTCTTTACGGATGATTCCAGAAGAAAAAAAGGAAATTTCAGAAAAAGAAAAGGCGTTTTACAACAATCGAATAAAAGAAAGAGTTAAAGAAATATTTTTAAAATATAAAGAAAGCGGTAAACTTGAAGCACGATTCAATGAGGCCAATATGATTTTCCAATATTTGAAAGCTAAAAAAATGCTAAATGATATAACGCCAACGGAAGAAGAGAAAAAGGCCGCATACAAGAATTATATGAAGCGCGAAAAATTAGGCTTAATAAGCAGATATACAGCTTACAACGTGAAGCTCCGCGGCCTTGAAGCTAAAGAAATTCAGCCAATGGTGGAAGAATATGCACGGGCGCGAGTTATCGTGAACGCTTTTGATAAATGTATTAACGATTGTGTTGAATTGTGAAAACAGTTAAAGTAGATTCAATTATCGGAATAGACCCAGGCGCAAGTGGTGGCATTGCCATGTGGCATGATGGCCGCGCGGAAGCATTCAAGATGCCATCAGATGGGCAATCCCTTGCCCGCATAATAGACCAATACAGCGGCGGCCGCACTCTCGTATTCCTCGAAAAGTTATGTTTATTTCGCTCAGACATAGCAGTAATTGACGGCCGCGCCCACATGGGCAAGCTATACAGGGTGCAGAAGCTGTTAGCTAATTATGAAGGGATAAAGGCTACTCTCGATGTGCTTGGTATTCCGTTCGTTCTTGTGCCGCCAAGGACATGGCAGGCGCGCCTGCTGCTTACTTCGAGCCGTTGCCGCGATAAGGCAGCGCGGAAGCATATATATAAGGAGAGGGCAAAAAAACTGTATCCAAATATGCCTGTTACCCTGTGGAATGCCGATGCCCTTTTATTAATGCACTTCGGCCGCTATGTGCTTAAAAGTCAGCCATTTTGGCTGTTTCAAAATATGGATGAAAAACAACGGCGGATTCTCTTTAAGTTTCTTTAACGCAAAAAAGTTGCGAAAAAATTTGGAGGTACAAAAATTATTTGTACCTTTGCAGCATCAAAACAACAACTAAACACAACAGAAAAATGGAAGACAAAATTACAAAGAGAAACAGAGAGCTATTAAGAGAAAACGGATTCACAGTGGAGCAATCTATCAGCGGTTATTGGCGATTATTCAAGGATGGAGAATTACTATTCGATGATTCAGCCTGTGAGGATGTGAATGAAGATGAAGCAACGGCAATTGACTTTTTCGCCGAATATGTTAAAGAATGCGAACTTTAAAAAATGGGAAAGATGACACTGAAAGAAAACAAAGAAAACAACATGAAGAAGTATTTTCTATTTCAAAAACGCGAAGGTATCGAAACACTTGTAGGACGCTACAACAGCAAAGAAGAAGCACAGAAGAGAGTAATGGAAATGGTGGAAGAAGATGAAGTTAGCATTTTCGACTTCCATGTGTGGAAGAACGTGAGTACGCGCTAATCACAGACCGCGTAAAGAGCTATGCCGACACTTAGGGGGCAAAAATTCAATATAGAGATAAACAATTAAAAGACGCAACAATGACAACAGAAGTAGAAATAAAAGTTGACTTGACAGACGTGTTCAATCAGTTAAGCACAACAGAACAAGAAGAGCATGTAATTGAATGCCTTGACTCATTGCCGGATAACGTTCTTGTGGATGTGCTGAATAAGTATGTCGAATTCATTGACGAGAAAGCAATGATTGAAGAGCTTAAAAGAATTGGCTACACGATAACAGAAGAGTAATGGAAAAACAAAAACTGACTGACGAGCAACTCGAGCAGCTTAGGAGCTTGCCAATAGGAAAAACAATGGAGCTAAATGGCGCAATAATTCGTTGCGCCACTTCCGCCAAACAGAATTACGACGGGACTAATACCCCGTGTGACTTGTGTCTTATACGCCATTATTATCCTCAATGCATTCGGGCGCGTGTGTGCTTCATGTATTCGCATGTGTCAGGTCGTAGCGTTCATTATTTGAAGCAACTAAAAAAAGACATAGAGAAATGAAAGAGAAAAATGTAACTATAGCGGCAGAGATGGGCAAGGCAGAAACGGTTCGCGAAAAGATCCTACTTCACCGTGCAAGTATCGAGTTCACGCTTGCCTTTGCCTTGGCGGATGTAATTAATACGCTTCTCATGGATGCTGAATCCGATTTAAAAAAGACCGACAAAACACTTTGCCTAAAGCGTGACGATAAGCAGAATTTCAACAGGCTAAGGCAATTTTTACAAATGGCTAAAACACAGGCGGCCAAGTGTGCCGAACTGATGTATAAGGACGCGGCCGTATCTGTTGCCGTGGATGATTCCGACTTTATTCATGAACTACTTCTTACATTTATTAACAAAAGCGGCGGAGAAAAAAAGACCTCCGAGATGATACTTGAAAAAATAAATAAATCGTACAAATCGAAATTACCGTTTTTAATAAAAAGAGACATATGAAAATACCAAAAATAGTGGCTTATACCATTCATATTGAGCCGACACCGAATAACTTAGTGAATTCTCAGAACTTCATTAATGAGCTAAAGGGTAATCAGTTGTGCTTAATTGCTTCAATGATAGCAAACAAAGCGTTTTATAACGCTGATATTGTCACGTACGATTTGCCAACATATTTTCAAGAAATTAAGCGAATAGCGGGAAAGTTTTTCCATGATGGGTTTAAGATTGATAAGATCGACAGCATATCGTTTAAGGAAAAAGATAATAAAACCGATGAAGTAGGTTTGTTCGAGGTTGCCTGCTATGAACTCGCGGAAAAGGTTAATAAACAACTGTTTAACGGTGAACGTAATTGGCGGTGGGTTAATGATGTAATTGGTGATGTGTGCGACTTTGAGAATGCAGATTTTATCAATATTAACGAAATGGCACTCATTGTTGCAAAAAAAATATCCTACGAGACCTATGCCGAATGGAGGGATGCCAATATCGCAAGCGACAAGGGAATAATTAACCTTTCTTCATGGCTGAAAGGGTGCAGGCATTCAATGCTTGGAAATTAATAGAATTTAAAAATGGATAGAATAGCTGAATATAAAAAACTCCTTAATACCTGCATGAATGCAGGGCTGAAAATAATTGGTGTGGATTTGGCAGCTCGTATCTTGTCAGTTGTTCACCTTTGCTCAAATAATGAGCATTTTGTGTATGATGAGAAACTACGTGCCGACCTTGATTTCATTTGCAAATTTTATCATATCGGAGGGGCTGAAACGCCAAATATTGAGATAGTTGAGCTTGTGAAAAAATATTCAGCAGAAATTGAAAAACATTTTGAAAAAATAGACTCCGGGGACGGCCTACTGACAAAGAAAGAGGACAAATACCCGCAATGGTGTATTGATTTAATGAAAAAACGTTATAATATAAATCTTTTCCAATGATTTACGGATATTTACGAGTTTCATCAGACGAGCAGGATGTAAATTCACAGAAACAGGGCGTTGTTAAATTTGCCGAAGAAAAAGGCATGAAGATTGATAAGTATATAACGGATGAGGGCGTAAGCGGCGGAAAAGATCCGAGCAAGAGGAATCTCGGCCCGCTGTTAAAATTAATTAACGAGGGTGATGTTATTATATGCTCAGAAATAAGCCGTCTTGGCCGCGACTTATATATGGTGATGGATATTCTTCATTTCTGCATGGAAAGAAAAGCAATAATTTACACTGTGAAAGATAAATTTACGCTTGGTAACGATATTCAAAGTAAAGTACTTGCATTCGCCTTTGGATTGTCTGCAGAGATTGAGCGGCAAATGATCCAGCAAAGAACAAAGGAGGGCTTACGCTTGCGCGTTAAAAATGGTGTACTTGTAGGCCGTCCAATTGGAAGCATGGCAGAAGAACCGCAAGATCTGAATGAGCAGCAAAAAGAATTGTTAATTAATCAATATAAATGGGGTGTTCCCGATAGGAGAATTGCTAAAAACTTTAATGTAGATCGAAATACTGTTGCTCGCTGGCTTCATAGGTGGGGTGTAAAGCGTTCTGCATTCATCGAAAAACAGGATGACGCCAAGAGGACTAATAGTGCTGCTTATGAATATGGAAAGCAGCAGGCAACAGGAATAGATAAAGAAAGGCTAAAAACGTTAATAATTTCAGATTTAACTTTACCACAAATAGCCGAGGCCTTTCCTGAGTACACATATGAGCAAGTATATGGAACAGTGTTGGTTGACAGAGAGTTAAACCCGTTGTATCGCAAGCATGGACAAAAGAAAATAAGAAAAATGAAATGAGCGTTAATTTGGAAAAGCGAAGAAAGCCAAAAGTGGCGGCAAAATATCCCGTATCAATGTGCAGGGATAACGGGAAGCCTAAATTCTTTCTTGATGGAGAAACAAAGGAGCAGTTTATAAAACTTTATCCGAAATATACAAACTTTCGTATAATGAAACTTTTCGGAATTTCGGCGTCAACGGTGGACAGATTTCGCCGTGAGCTTTCCTTACACAAGGACATGAAGGCAATCCGCAAAGAGCAGGGGAAAGCGTTAAAAAAGACTTGCACGAAAAACGGATATTACGATAGTCTGAAAGGCAAGCGGCCATCCGAAGCATGCATTGAAGCCACAAAGAGGCTGAGGGCGGCAGGATTCACCCCAATAACGCGACTAAAAGAGACGAACCCGCGCAAGTACCGCGCGGCCATGGCGAAGAAGTCAGCGGCACGCAAGGAGCTCATGCGCCTTGAAGCCTTGCGCGAACAATACGGCCTTGGAAGGAAAACAAAAATAAGAATAGTCCAAAACAAAATAAAGCACAATGCAAGCGCATACAAATACTATATGATAAAGAAAGCTAATTATTTTGCCGACCAAGAAAGCCCGTTTAACATATGTTTCGATAGCCAAACACAACGCTCCGCAAAGATGGAGAAAACGGCCGCAAAACACGGTTTGCACGTTCTTCAAGGTGATGAATAAATATAGATTAATAGAAATACAGTACGATGAAAACAAAAGAAGATAGGGTACAGCATCCTTCCTATTACACATGGTTAAAGGATTATTGTGGGGTTGAAGTTATCGACATTGCGCGACACATGAACTTCAACCTTGGAAATGCCTTGAAATATATTCTGAGGTCAGGACGAAAGACAGAGATAGGCTTGACAGATAAGGAAAAACAGATTGAAGACCTTAACAAGGCCGTCTTTTATATTGAAGACGAAATTAAAAGACTTGAAAAATTTGAAACTTGCAAAAGTAATGAGGACATCAAGCATTGCCACGATTGCGCTTATTGCGAAAGGCGAAGTGATGATGAAGATCCATATTGCGCCAAGTTTGCTCCTGATATTTTCAATGTTTACGACACAGCTAGAGCGTGTAGTTCTTTTCGCGATAAAAACGAAATTTAAGCAACAAAGTAATGAAAATGAAAATAAAAGTAAAAGTACTCACAGACGGCTGCATGCCTGTGATAAACAAAAAAGGCGATTGGATAGACCTTAGAGCGGCCGAAGATGTTAATTTTGAAACGTCAAAAGTGCATTACATCCCCCTTGGCGTTGCAATGCACTTGCCAAAAGGATTCGAGGCGATCGTGGCCTCTCGAAGCAGCACACCGAAAAAACAAGGCATTTTTATCCCTTGCGGAATAGGCATCATCGATAACAGCTACAGCGGCAACAATGACCAATGGCACTTTATCGCTGTCCCGTTAAAAAACACAAAAATAAATAAGGGAGACCGTATTTGTCAGTTTAGAATACAACTAAGCCAAAAGGCAACATTTATTCAAAAACTAAAATGGCTGTTCAGCAATAAGATAGAGCTTGTGCAGGTCAATAATTTGAACGAAGAAAACCGCGGCGGATTAGGCTCGACAGGTGTAAATTAATTAAAAAATAACCCATGAAAAGATACGGCATACCTTATCAAGGGAGCAAAAATGCAATTGCGGAAAAGGTGGTGAATGCCTTGCCTTTCGCGCCCGTGCTCTATGACATTTTCGCGGGCGGCTGTGCCATCACGCATGCAGCAATCGAAAGCGGAAAGTTCGGGCGCGTGATAGCCAATGACATAACGGATGCGCCTCAACTGTTTGCGGATTCTGTGGCGGGGAAGTTCAAGGACGAAAAACGATGGATTAGCCGCGAAGACTTCTTTGGGCTGAAAGATAGAGACAGGTATATTCGCCTGTGCTGGTCATTTGGCAATAACCAAAATGATTATCTTTACTCTAAAGAGATTGAACCGTGGAAGAAAGCACTCCATTACGCCCGTGTTTATAATGATTATTCACTTTTAAGTAAATTTGGTATTAACTCTGATGGAAGCAGAAAGGATATAAAAAGAAATGCGGAAGAATATAAGTTAAAATATGCTGCATGGTATATCCGCAATATCCTTAAAAGAAACGAAGCGGATGTAAAGGCCGCACTCAAGAACGTAAATGTTAATTTGAAAGAAAAAAGCGAAGAACTTCGTGAGTATCTTTGTGATGCACTGAAAAAGGACGGGGTGACACAGGCGCAAGTATGCGATAAATTAGGAAATTTTATGCCAAGGCATTATTTCAGTCGCTCGCAATGGCAATTCCCGACGCGTGAAAATTATGAAAAAATACAGTCTTTTATGCCGTCATTAACTAAAAGCTATGACGAGGTGGCTCCGGTGTACCTGCAACGCCTGCAAAGCCTGCAAAGCCTGCAAAGCCTGCAACGCCTGCAAAGCCTGCAACGCCTGCAAAGCCTGCAACGCCTGCAACGCCTGCAAAGCCTGCAACGCCTGCAACGCCTGAAACGCCTGAAATTTACGCAAACAGATTATAGGAATTTAACATTTAAAGACGGTGCGGTGATATATGCCGACCCGCCATATAAAAAAACGAAAGGATACGTGCAAGATTTTGACAATGAATCCTTTTACGATTGGTGCAGGGCGCAAAAGAACCTTGTAATCATATCCGAATACGCCATGCCCGATGACTTCGAGTGCGTCAATTTTTTTGAGCACATTAGCCGCTTCTCTGCGACAAAGAACGCCAAATGCACTGAGCGGCTGTTCGTACATAAATCGCAACACGATAGGTACTTACAGGCTTGCGGCCGCTTGTTCTGATGCACCATTTTCGCGGCTTCATGAAAAAGGTTTTTACCATTAACATTGTTTAACTGCAAAAAGTGCCGAAAAAATTTGGAGGTGCAAAAAATCTTTGTACCTTTGCCTTGTCAAAACAATAACACAAAACACAACGGAAAATGGAAACAAGAAAAAACATCAGAGTAAACACAAAAAAAAAGGTAGAAAACGCAATTAGTTACATTTCATGTATAAGTGGTAAGCGTGTTTTCTCTGACTTTAAGGGCATGATAACAAACGGAGACAAAGGCGTTTACGTCTCGTATTTGAGATTTGGTGGTAAGTTGTCAATTACGCTTGACTACTTCGAGAATGGCGAGGAAAGTCTTAATTACTACCAATCACAATGCTCCACATATAGGGGAGCTTTAATTAAGATTGCTAACTATTTAAATTTGAAATGAGTATAAAACAATTAAACATAGAACAATGAGAATCGAAAGAAAAAAGATTTACAATGCCCTTTTTTGGGCGTTCGTTGTGCTGACGTGCTTCACGTATGTATGGACATTTTTTAGTATTGTATTTTTAGTATTTTGGGACTTGCTCTAACATTTTTTAACAAATGATGACAAAACAAGAATTTGAATTGCTGGCCGAAATCGTTGCCGAAAAAACGCTGTTGTGCAACAAAGAAATACTAACCGTTAAAGAGGCGGCAATGTACATGGGTGTTAAAAGGTCGTACCTTTATACACTCATGAGAGCGCGAAAGTTGCCGTATTACAAACCGACAGGCAAACTGTGCTACTTCGAGCGTTCAGAATTGAAAGCTTGGATGCAGAGAAGTAAGGTTGTAGCCGTTGAAGCAGATAAGAAAGAATAAGAATTTTTAATTTTGAAAGTATGAGTTTTAACAAAGTTTTTTTGCTTGGTAATTTGTGTAATGACCCAAAAATTACCGTTTTCGATGATGGCGGCAAAGTGGCTGCATTCTCGATAGCGATAGGCACACGCGGGTATACGATGAAAGACGGCCGCGAGATAAAAGGGCACACAGATTACCACAATGTGCGCGTGAATCATTCGGGGCTTGCCGGTATAGTTGAAAAATACCTAAAAAAAGGTAGCAAGGTATTTATCGCGGGCGAATTGAGACAAAAGAGTTACGAGGACAAGACAGGACAAAAGCGGTACAGCGTTGAAGTCTATGCAGATACGATTGAAATACTGAATATGCAGCCGCAACAGCCACAGCAACAACAGCAGCCAGCGGGGCGATCTGAAAGTAGCCCAAATTCAAATAATGGAGAATTGCTATTTTAATAATTTATATTAACTTTGTGGAGCGAGCCGTGCTGTTCATGTGTTGAGATGTTGTTAAATTTTAGGCTTGCTCCACTTTTTAAATTTCTTGTAATGGATGTGTGGGCGATTGGATCTTTTCATAATATAGGTTTTTAGTAGTGTTTGACTTTTCGGGCAATTGCAGCAGCCGCCCACCTGTTGCGATTGCCTTTTTAAGTTTTTTTAATATGAGTAATTTATTCAGAGGAAAACAGATAGTAAGAAAAAGAACGCCTTTTCAGCATGAAAATGATATTAATTTTTGCATGTCATTGTATCTAAAGGGCTACACGATGGATATAATTGCGAAAAAATTAAATAAAAGGAATGAAGAAGAGGGGCGCGGATATACGATAACTTCGCCGATGGTGTATTATGATATTAAAAGGATGTTAATGAAATGGAAGCGCGAGAATCTCGATTCCATTGAAGTTTATTTACTAAAAGAGTTAAAAAAACTTGACGCAATCGAAGTTGAAGCATGGGAGGCGTGGGAAATGTCAAAAAAAGAAAAGACACGCAAGAAGATGCAACCCGCCATGGATGGAGATAATGCCTTGGACTGTGTGGAGCTTGTTGAAGAAACGACAGCGGGCGATCCTCGTTACCTTGATTTGCTTCTAAGCGTTCAGCAAAGGCGGGCAAAGCTGCTAGGCCTTGACGCGCCTACACGTATAGACCTATCCAAACCAAAAGAAGAGGATGACCCGAATTTTGCCGTTAAAAAATTACCGCAAGAGTTAATTTTTTCAGTTGCCGACAAGCTACAGGAAGCCGAATACGAAAAGCAAAAATTATTGAAAAATGGCGAAACGGTGCAAGAAGCAGGAGAAAAAGAATGAGTACTGCGGCAACTGTGGCCATGGTGTGTGGTATTACGATTCGCATAATTTAGATAATTATAACAAACTGCCTATCTGCTGCCGTTGCAAATTCAGCACGCGCGCCATGATTCGGAGCGAACATGGGTGCGAACATTGGAAACCTAAAAAACCTAAAGAATTGTCAAATATTGAATAATATGAAAATGACAGAACAAGAACTAAAAAAAGCGTATCTTTCCGTTAATGAAAAGGCGGGCGAGATAATAAAGGAGGCAGCACGCAGGAGACTAACAAACTTTGCGAGGTACATGCAGCCCGATTTGGAGTTAGCACCTTTTCACATTGTTTATTATAAATTGCTTGACATGTTCGCACACGGGAGTATTCGTAGGATGATTGTGCAGATGCCGCCGCAGTCGGGCAAGTCGCAAGGTAGCAGCCGTTTTTTGCCGTCCTTTTTGCTTGGGCTGAATCCAGATAGAAAGATATTTATAGGCTCTTATTCGGCCAGCATTGCAAGAGATTTTAACAGGGACGTTCAGCTGATTATTGACACGCCGGAATATTTTTCACTTTTTCCGAAAACTTTCTTAAGCGGAGATAAAAAACCTTCAATGGGTAACGTATACCTCCGCAATAGCGATGTTATCGAGATGGTAGGGCGCAAGGGTTCTTTGCGGTCAGTTGGCCGTGGCGGTTCGTTAACGTCTAAAACGGTTGATGTGTCAATTTTAGATGATGTTTACAAAGATTATGCAGAGGGCAACAGCCCTATAATCCGCAATACAGCATGGAAGTGGTACACAACCGTAGTTCGCACTCGCCTCCACAATGACAGCCAGGAGCTTATTGTATTCACCCGTTGGCATGATGATGACTTAATAGGCCGGCTCGAAAAAAGCGGTGAAACGATAATAGACGTTAAAAAATGGTCAGACCTTGACGGGTTGCAACCATCTATATGGGTGCGCGTGAACTTCGAGGGATTGAAGACAGGCGAAAAAACAGAGCTTGACCAAAGGGAAGACGGGGAGGCCTTGTGGCCGTCACGGCACAGTAAAGAGCAGATGGAGGCGCAGAAAGCTCTCGACCCTGTGCAATTCCAATGCCTTTATCAAGGCAACCCAAGCAGCGCAGAGGGGCGGCTGTATCAACCGTTTAAGACCTGGACAAACAAGGAGGATTACGGCCAATTCATCCGCACCGGCTGTTATGTAGATGTGGCCGATGAGGGCAACGACTTCCTTTTTGCCGCTACCTATGATGTATACAAGTCGGAACAAATGTTATATAATGAAAACACAAAGCGCATGGAGCCGATTTTGTTTATTTTAATTACTGACATGTTAATGACGGATGAAAGTACGGAGGTGACCACCGTCACAGTGCCGGCAATGATAAACCTTAATAAAGTACAAAAAGCGTTTATCGAGAGCAACAACGGGGGCGCAGGTTTCGAAAAGACAATTAAGAAAAAGATACGGGCTTTAACTGAGCCATTCTACCAAAAGGGCAACAAGGAGAGCCGTATAATTACTCTTTCGGCTATGGTGAACAGCCATATTATTATGCCTTTTGGATGGGAGAACAGATACAAGGCGATATACGAACACGTTACGACTTTTTTACGGAATTTCACAGCCAACGCGCACGATGATGCGGAGGACGGATTAACGGGAATTTACGAAAAAGAAGTAATGGACGGAAACATTATGCCTTATTCACATTCTAACAGGGGAGTTAAACTTCGTAATTAACAAACATTTACGATGTTTTTATTTGTTTGTTTAAAAATAAAATTTAACTTTGCAATACAATCGGGCAACGGGTAAGCTCGTAAGAAACGTTTTTTATTGATTACTTAAAATTTTTTATTATGCCTATTTGTAAATGTCCTATCGAATCTGAACTGCCGTCAATTGGCAATGTTGAATGCCCGGAGAGTTTTGGCCAGATCCAGAAAGTTGCATTCGCCAATTTGAATGGCGCGCCGTTTTTTCTTTCAAAAGATGGCAGTGAAATTCCAGATGGCGAAAAACGTAACATTGTTAAAAAAACAGCATGGACCGCTAAACTTGCAGATTCTTCAGATGAAAAAATAATTATTTCTCCCTATATTGAAGCTCCCACAGCAGATGGCGGCGCAGCCCGCACGTTCGGCGGCGGTAATGAGACACTCGGCGGCATTGAGGTGATTATAGGAAGAGAACCGACTTCTTTTTCTGGCGTGTTCCGCATGATTCCTCAAACAATTATAAAAAAATTGAAAGCAATGCAATGCATTAGCTATACTGATTCGTTGGGGGTTTTTTTGTTCGATGAAAACGGTAGTATAGGAGGCATTCTAACTGTATTAGATTCGGTGGCTTATGATGCCGTGTCCCCTATTCCAATTCGTTCCCTTTTCTTTGGGGATAAGACACTTGGCGGCCTTGAAGCTCCTGACAGCAACGCTGTTCAGTGGTCATTCCTGCCGAATTGGAGTGATGACCTCGTAATCGTTGCGCCTGAGTTCAATCCGTTAACAGACCTAAAGAACGCCTAACAATGGCTAAGCAAACAACTGTTGCCCTCGTAGTTGACGGGGGCAACATTAAAACAAATTTTAACTTTGAGCATGCCGAGCGACTGTTAAATATGCCTAACAATGGCGGTTGGATGCTGCCGAGTGATAGTCCTTTTACATTCAGCAAAGAACATGGGCTTGAATTTAGAAAGAATAAAAAAAGAGATAAAGGAGCAGAGGAAACGGGCGACAATAAATAGGGCGATATTCCACCAAAACCGCATACGCTTCCATGTGCAAACCGTTCTGACTTCATGCATAAGCCAGCCTACGGCAGATTTTTTTGCGTTTGTTAACAACTTATTGCCGCAAGACAAATTCAAGATTTTTAAAACTCTTTTCCGTTACCCCGTCAAGACTAACGAGATAACGGGCATTTGTTTTGATAAGTTAAGCAGAATCTTTGACGGGCGCAACCCGGCCTTTAATTACCAATTTGCGAACTCAGAGCAACGCGATGATTGGGAACGATACAGGGCGGAAGTCCTTCACGAGCCCGATGTATGGAGTACTAAAGGCTGGGAACACTTTAAAACAGATATTAACAGCGTGCTTGTCGTTGACCTGCCACAGGAACAGCAGGGCGGCGAACTTCCTACTCCATACTTCTATTGGCTGCCTATCGAGAGTGTTATCGCTTACGATGTCGACCGTTTCACGGGAAACATGGCGTGGATAATCTTTAAACAAGGTGAAAAAAGGTTAGCCGTGATTGACGATGAACGCTACCGTGTCTTTGAATCTGAGAGCGGCACGGATGTAGGAACGTTAATAATTGATAACCCGCACGACCTCGGCTATTGTCCCGCCCGTTTCTTTTGGGATGACTCCATTAGCTTACAGGATTCAGACGTGAAAAGTTCACCGATAACAAAGGAGCTCGAAAGTTTAGATTGGTTTTTATTTTATCACATTTCGAAACGTCATTTAGACCTTTATGGTGCGTACCCGATATATTCCGGATACGAGCAAAGCTGCGACTTTTCCAACGGCGAAAATGGCGATTACTGTGATGGTGGCTATCTGAAAGACAGGCAAGGACATTACCGTTTCGATGCGAGCGGCACGCTTATGCGGTGTCCAAAATGTGGCGACAAACGCATTGCCGGCGTTGGTTCTTTTGTGGAGATTCCCGTTCCAGATGGAGAGCACCAGCCCGACCTCCGCAACCCTGTACAAATGTTAACAGTTGACCGTAACAGCTTGGATTACAATGTGTCAGAAGAGGAACGGTTGCGAAATGATATAATCGCATCCGTATGTGGCACGGCCGAAGAGGTTACAGCGCGAGAAGCTCTGAACGAGCAACAGGTGAAAGCAAATTTTGAAAGTCAGACAACAATTTTAACACGAGTTAAAAAAGGTTTCGAGGCCGCCCAACAGTTCGTGGATGAAACGATTTGCCGGTTGCGCTATGGTGATTCGTTCATTTCTGCTCGTATCAATTACGGCACTGAGTTTTATATTTTTAACGAAACCGAGCTAAGGGAGCAGTACAGGACGGCCAAAGAGAGCGGTGCAAGCGAGAGCGAACTTGATGCGCTACAAAGTAGAATCATTGAGACAGCCTACAGGAATAATCCTACACAAATGCAAAGAATGTTAATTCTTGCAGAGCTTGAACCGTACAGGCATCTCACACGTAGCGAAGTACTTGACCTTTATTCACGTAATATTATAAACGATAACGAGTTAAGGGTTAAATTAAATTTTGCTAATTTTGTACGTAGATTCGAGCGTGAAAATATGAACATTATCGAGTTCGGTGCGCAGATTCCGTACGAAAAGAAAATTAATATAATTTTAGAAAAATTAAGAGAATATGCTAACGAAGACAGAAGAGCAGGGAAAATTCAAGGATTTACCAATTCTTGAGGTGACTCCAACAAATTTTATTGTTCCAAAGGGAGAGGAGCGTATGTATCATTGTCGAATCGAGGTAAAAAAATTTAACGCTGAGACCGGCGAAAGGCTATCGCAGCCGCGTATACAGGTATTCGGAAAGAAATTTTTTGAAACGTTTGGACTTCACAACTTACGCAAGCAGGGCTACACGGTGGACATCCTGCACGATCCGAATACATGGCTTGAAGCGAACAAGGAACTATTGGCGAAGATTGCCAAGGAGAAAGAAGCGGAAAGGTTAAAAAAGATTGAAGAAGCCAAAAAGGCTGAAAAAGAAGCCATGAAAGCTGAAATCCTAAAAGAACTTAAAGAGCAGGGCGTAATCCCGCAAGAGAGAAAAAGAAAAAATAACGATTAAAAAAATAAAATTATGTCACAGATTGCACAACAGGACAATTTGGTTATTGAATCCAAATTAACAATCGCCACACTCGAAGCAGACATCAAGGCAAAACTTGTTGACTGTATCAAGTTCGGCACAATCACGGATGTATTACTGAAGACCACGGAAGCGGCCGGCAAAGTTAACACATCTAAAATTTTGGCGTATCTTGTAGATAAGAGCACGCCTGCAACGCCTAAATATTCTATAATAGTTATTAACGCAACCGCTGCCACCCCAGCCGCTACACTTGTAGCCCTTAATTAAACAAAATATGTTAACGAGAGAAATATTAGCCGCGAATGCCATCCTGCAAAACCTTTCGGAGGAGCAGGTAAATGCAATCCTTACTTTGTCACAAAATGATGAAAATAGTGTTATCGCCAAGAAGACAGGCGAGATATACGGTGCTTTGGATTCAGACATTTTGGCGGCTTCGGGAGTTGCAAAGAACGGAATCGAAAAGACGTATGATTATGCAAAAAGGGTGTTAGCAGAGTTAAAAAAACGTTCAGACGATGCCGACGGCTTGCAGTCTTCCGTGGAAACGTTAACAAAAGAAAAAACGCGCCTTGAGAAAGCCCTTGCAGAGGGCACAGGAGACGCTGAGGCGGCAAAAGCGTTAAAGCAAGCAAAAGCCGACCTTGCCAATATCACAAAAGAATTTAATTCTCTAAACACAAAAATGCAGGAGACACAGGCAGCTCATGAAAGGGAATTATTTGGGGTGCGTGTCGATAATGCCTTGAATCTTGCCGCTGGAGGGTTAAAATTTAAAAACGGGCTTCCCGAATCTGTAACAAAAGTTATTTTGCAGCAGGCAAGCGAAAAGCTGAAAGGGATGAGCCCCGAAATGATAGATGACGGCAATGGCGGAAAGCTGTTGGCATTCAAAGGCGAGGACGGTGCAATTTTAAGGAATCCTAACAATCAGCTTAACCCGTACACGGCAAAGGAACTTTTAACAAAAGAACTTGAAAATATGGGTGTGCTTGAAAAGGATAGACAGCAGGCAGGCGGAGGAACGACCGCACCGACAGCACAGACAGGCAGCGGCGCTGTAGTCGATATAACGGGCGCGAAAACGCGCGTAGAAGCCTATGAAGCAATAAGTTCTGGCTTGATGGCGCGCGGCCTTACAGTCGGCTCTGCAGAATTCGACGCTGCCATGTCGCAAGCGTGGAAAGACAACAATATTTCACAATTGCCAGAAAAATAAAACAACTAACATACGGGTAAAGGGTAAACCCACATTTTAATAACTTTAAAAAAATTACAATTATGAGTTTAGTAGCAACAAGACTTCAAAATTGGCGGGTGTCGAATCCCGAATTTGACAAGAACATGACCCGCCCGTATGAGTACGGTGCACTCGATTTTTTCGTTGAGCAGACCAACTCGGCAAATTCAATTCTTTCACCAAATTTAAAAGAAAAAGCTTTCGCGTCCATTGGAAACACGGTGCAGATTCCCGTAATTAATTACGATGAAGATGTGGCCGTTAGCAATGTTCGCACCTGTGTAATCGCTGATGCTGAAAACACAAGTGCCTTATACACAGTAGTTTGGTCTACGTACGGCATAGGATTTACCATGGTGCCTGCTGCCTACATGAACAATGAGATCAGCTATGAACATGACTTCTTGCGCAAAATGGAAAAGACAACGCGCGCACTTGCCAATGCTCTCGATCAAGGCGCAGTTGCAGCTCTGGAAGCTAACAAAACACAAGTTTTCAAAGATAAGTTAAACTATACCGTAACGGGTAATGTTGTAGAAGTTCCCACTCAGATGGCCACGGAAATTTTAGGAGATATTAACCCTTTGATGCGTGCCAACAATTACCCAGAGCTTATCCATATTATAGGCAACGCCGGAGTTGACAGCCTCATTCGCAAACTCGCACAGCATGGAGTGTATAATGATGTTAACAAGCGTATGGAATACGATAACAAAGTACTTCATTATACAAATAATGTTACCAACGAGGAGAACAAGAACGGTACGTTCTTCGCTGTTGCTGATGGGAATGTAGGTGTGCTTACCCGTGTAGATCGCGAGGCTCTGAGACGCACCAAGGCCAACTTCCACGAGTGGGATGTGGTTCGTTTGCCTTATATCGAGCTTCCTGTAGGCAGCCATTACTATACAGCCGTTGGCGACCAATCGGCAATTGCTGGAGCTGCAACCGCTGATTTAACTTGCGCCGTTAAGGAATATTTCGGATTTTCTGTAGATGTTGCATTTTTGGTAGCTTACAATAGCGATGCCGCCAAGGTTGCGAATCCTATTATCAAGGCCGAAATTGCCGCTGCTGCTGCAAATACGCCTGTGGGTTATCCTGTGTATGTTACCAACGCAGCAGATTTTCCGAGCAATCCTTAAAAACATTAAAGAATATTTTTTGTTTTGTCTTTCATCTTGGGGGCAGGGCGGTTGCCCGCCCCTTTTTTAATAAAATTATACAATTATGTACAGGTTAAATGATATACAGGAAGCGTTAAAAAACGTTGTAGGATGGGAGCAAGCATACGATCCATCTAAAACAATTGATACGAATCTTACTGAATCCGAAAGCGGGCTATATTTCCAAGGTGCACACCCACTTTTAACGCTTGATAACATGAGGGCAATAATGCCAGATGATTGGGGGCTTCAATATCCCGAATGGATACAAAACCAAACATATAAAAAAGGTGAAAAGGTGCGGCACTCTGAATCTGTTTGGGTGGCTAAAATTAACAACGCCAACGAAGAGCCCGAAGATGGCAGCGCGTATTGGGGTAAATATAACGAGTTGTCAGACTTTTTAACGCGCCTTGTGAGGAATGGAATTTCGACCGTTATACAACAGTTCACACAAATTAAGCAGCTCGACAAGGAAACAAAAAATCTGTTAGAGCGAAGAACATTTTTTGACGGAGCTGGGCGTATTCGTGCAACAATGCAAAACAAACATAAATTAGTCGGGTTCGAAATCGTCCCTGTGCGTGCAATGGGCGTAACAACGAAGATAGAGAAAATAGGCTTGCAGATGACAGGAGCAACGGGAATTGTTAAAATGTATTTATTCCATAGTTCGCAGATTGAGCCGATTAAAACATTTGAGCTTGACTTCACAGTAAGAAACGGAGGTTTCCAATGGTTTACACTTGAAGACTGCTTTTTACCGTACATAAGTGATTTTAACAATTCGGGCGGCTCGTGGTACTTGTGCTATAACCAGGATGAACTGCCGCTCGGCATGGAAGCAATTAACGTTTCTAAAGATTGGAGCAGAGAGCCGTGCGGAACGTGCAACATGGGTTCGGTGGAAGTTTGGCGAGAGATGACGAAATACTTGCAGGTATCCCCGTTCATGTATTCAGCCCCCGAAACCTTTGCAGATTCGCCCGAGCTTTGGGATATTGCGCATAACGTTTATACAAATACATTGAACTATGGTTTAAATTGTGAAATTACAATTGGTTGTGATTTAACAGATTTTATAATTTCGCAACGGAATATATTCGCGAATGCCATTCAGTTACAAGTTGCCGCGAATGCCTTGCGCACGCTGGCCATGAATCCAGAAGTGCGTGTTAATCGTAATCAATCGAATGCGACGCGCATGGATATTCTGTATGAGCTTGACGGAAACACGCAGGGAGAACGGCCTAACGGTTTAGGCTATGAGCTTAAAAAAGCCTACAAAGCGTTAAATCTTGACACGCAAGGCCTCGACAGGTGCTGCATGTCATGCAACAACCACGGAGTTAAATATAGGACAGTTTAACAATTATGGACAAGATACAGGACTTGCGAAACAGGGTTGCGAGCTTTTCCGAAGAGCTTGCCAGCGGCCGCGCGTTTCAAAATATTGTTAAAGCGCATGAAACCGCCATCGTTCAGATGAATGCAGAAGACCAGCTTTTTTTTGAAGGCATTAACAGTTTAGGCGTTAACATTATGAGTTACGCTCCGTACGCTCCATTGACGAAGTGGATAAAGGCAAACAAGCATCAGCCGACAAACCGCGTAACATTGAGGGATACGGGCGATTTTCACCGCTCCTTTTATGTAGTTGCTGGATCTGAATCGTTCGAAATTACGGCGTCAGACGAAAAGACGGAAGCGTTAAAATTAAAGTATGGCAAGGAAATTTTCGGTTTGACTGAGGAAAGCAGGGATGAACTTGCCACAAAGTACCTGTATCCCGAATTGTTGGAACAAGCAAAAAAAGAAATTTATGGCTAAAATACATTTAACGGACAAACCGGAGCTGCTCGATGTAATTGTTAACAATATACAAACGGGGTTGTCTGAAACATTAGGGTGGCTCGATAACGTTTTCGGTATAGCCGAGCGGCTTGTTAAATTTAACGGAAACGGCAAGCGTATATATACGCCGTGTTTCTATGTGAAAAAGGATGAATACTTTGAACTCGTTCCCGATTCGGGGTTAGGTAATTTTGCCTTTTTTGTCGTTGACGACCCACAGGGGGTGGAATACGACCGTAGCAGCATGAAGATGAAAACGCCATTTTCATTAATTTTTTGGATTGATTACAGAACGATATTCAACGATGAGAGCAACAGGAATAAAGAGCAGGTAAAAAGGCAGATTCTCGACAGCTTGAACGGTGGTTTTTGGCTAAAGTCTGGCCGCATAAAGATTAACAGAATTTATAATTATGCAGAAAATATTTATCGCGGGTTCTCGATTGATGAAATAGAGAATCAGTTCCTTATGCATCCTTTCGGTGGGTTCAGATTCGAGGGAGAATTGGAGATTTCAGAAACTTGTATAATTTAAATAAGATGAAGACTTTAATAAATATTATTCATTTTTGGAGCGCGGTGCTTGTCATTGCTTTTTTTGCTTCATTCACGATCTGCCTTTTCCGTAAGCTTGGCATAATAGAATGGATGCAGGTACACGGGAATAATTTAATCGCAAAACTGTTCAGTTGTGACTTCTGCTTATCGTGGTGGACATGTGTATGCTTTTCCTTATTCGGTGCAGTCTTTGCGGGAGATTTTACATTTTTTGCCATTCCGTTTTGTGCAACAGTTATAACACGTAAATTAATATGAGAGAGATAAAACTAAACAAAAAAAAGGTTCTTCTGTATGATTCAATAGAAGAGCTGCCGATAACAAGATTTCACAAATATAATAAAATGATACTTGTAGATGCCGGCATAGGTTCAGACCTTGCAGGGCTTGACAGGTTAATCGAAAGGGTGGCAAGATATGTTAAAAAGAATGATTTGAAGAACGCGGAGGCCGAGCTTGAAAATATGCGCCAAAACGTGTATTTTATACAAAATAACATATCGCCACGATATTTGGCTTTTGCCGCTTTGGTGAAGTCTGTAGATGGTGTATCGTGTGATGATTTATCCGATGACGGCTTGCAAAAAATTGTTAACATGTTGTCGGATGAAAACCACAAGGAAGTAACGGATCATCTTGATTCCGTTAAAAAAAAAATAGATTCAGAGCTAAGAGAATATTTTCCCGTATTCTTCGAGAGTTCAAGCGTTAAAGAGTACTACGACATGTTAAAAAGACGTACTACTTTGATATTGAACAAGATAACAGGGAAAGAAAAAGCAGGTTCGGACGAGATAGAGAAAATAACAGATGATTTAATTTTGTTTAACGTTCCGACAAAGTTCACAGGAAAAGACGGGTTCGAGGTGAATCACGACAAACAATTTGAAAAAACATGCCTGTTAATGTCTGAAAACCTACACACAGACCCGAAGAAGTTCACAGTGTTAGCATATTATAACGCTTTGGAATATTTGAAAGAGTTAGCTAAAAAACAGAATAAAAAAATTAAATAACCATGGCAGACACACCGATAAAATACTCCGATTTAATCAAGCCCGATAGTTCCATTACAGACCTAATCAAGCAATTAGATGAGCTTTCGGATGCATACACAAATGCGTTACAAAATATTAAAAACGAATCTATTCAGTTAGCCGCCTCCATGCAGAAGATGTCGGGAGCTACTGAAGAGGGGCGCAAAACGATCCGTAAAGCGGCCGATGATGCAGACAGGCTGGAAAAGGCGCAACGAGAATTAACATTCGCAGAAAGCGAGAATGCAAAAAAACTTGCAGAGTTGCGAATTGCTGCAAAAGAGCAGAACGACATAAACAAGTTGTTAATTAAAATTAACCAATCAGCAGAGGGTAGCTACAACAGGCTCTCCGCGCAGTATTCATTAAATAAAATTTACCTCAACAACATGACCAAGGCAGAGCGCGAGAATACGCAGGAGGGGCGCGACTTGGTTACGCAGACAAGAGAAATCTATGAAGAAATGAAGCGGCTTCAAGAGGTTACGGGTAAACATCAGTTAAATGTTGGTAATTATACCGAAGCGTCAGATGCCATAGCCGCATACGGTGACAAATTGAAAGCTTCGTTAGGATTAAATAACGCTTTCGGTGAGAGTATCCTCGCGCTTGGGCGTGGAGCACAGGAAGCCGAAAGCGTATTCACCGCCATCAGTGACGGCGCAAAGGCACTCGGCAATACATTGTTAGGGCTTCTTAAAAATCCCGTATTTTTGTCAATTTCTGGCATTGCGGCCGCTGGTGCTGCATTCAAATGGTGGTACGATTACAATACAGGGCTACAGGAGGCAACGCGCCTTACGCAGCAGTTCACGAGCCTCGCAGGTGGCGAATTGAAGGCGTACCGAAACCAAGTGCAGGCCGTAGCCGATACGTTTGACAAGGATTTTAAAGAAACGTTAATTGCTGCTAACGCATTATCGAAACAGTTTGGAATCAGTTCAGCCGAAGCAATCAACCTTGTACAGGCTGGATTCATCGCAGGCGGTGACGCGAACGGGGAGTTTTTAGACACATTAAAAGAATATCCAGCATATTTTAAGGAAGCCGGCATTTCTGCCGACCAATTCATCGCCATCGTCACACAAACCAACAAGTCAGGTGTTTTCAGCGACAAGGGCGTTGATGCCATCAAGGAGGCAAACCTGCGTTTGCGCGAAATGACGACTGCCACGGCGGCCGCCTTGGACGGCATAGGCATATCCTCGGTACAGGTACAGAAAGATCTACAGAGCGGCGCAAAAACGACCTTTGAGGTCATGCAGGACGTTTCCGCCCGTCTTTCCGAATTGCCCGACAGCTCGGCAAAGGTTGGAGCAGCCATTGCCGACATATTCGGCGGCCCTGGCGAAGATGCAGGCTTGCAGTATTTAAGAACCTTAAAGGATATTTCAACAAATTTAACGGAGGTAAAAGGACAGGCAGGAATTCTCGGCCAACTACAGGAGGAACAGCTGCAAAGTCAATTAGAGTTAAATAATGCTTTGTCTGCATTGTTTGATGCCACGGGCGGCAACTTCGAGACATTGACAACGAAAGCTAAAATTTTCTTAACGGACGGCCTTACGGCGTTAATCAAGGGCGTAACGGAGTTGTTAAATGAATTTATAGAATTTTATAATGAAAGTGTATTGTTCCGTACATTGTGGAACGGAATAATAGCAGGATTTAAAACGGGTTTTGATATTATAGGAAATCTTATAGGTTTTGCTATTGAGCAGGTGCGTTCATTGGGCACTGTGATTAAAGGAGCTTTAACACTTGATTTACAAAGTATCAAAAAGGGATTGTCAGACTATGCGGCCTCGTTCGGAAATTTAGTAAAATATAACATTAAGGATTTAGCAAAGAACGTACAGGAAGCCGCGCAAGGAATGCAAAAGAAAATAAAGCCGATAACAATTCCTGTTAACGTTGGGTCGCAATCTGTTAAAACAGGTAAAGGCAGCGCGCGCGTAACGGGTACGGCAGGACAGGCAGGAGGCACGCAGACAGGAAAGGCCGGCAAAACGGGAACAGTGCAAAACATTGAAAACATATACAAAAAAAACCTTGACGCGGTGAGAAAGCTGCAAGATGCAGAGCTGCAACTCGAAGCCGACGGATGGACAAAGCGGCAAAAGCAAGCGGAGTATCAGTACGGCCGCCAAATCGAAGATATTAAACATCGTTTACAAACCGAAAAAGACCTTACGGCAACAGCTCGCGAAGCCATGAACGCCACTATTGCCGCCCTTGAAAAACAGCAGACGGATGCTTTGTTAAAAATTGAAAACGAACGGCAACTGCAAGAGCTTGAATTGCAAAAAAAGAGCATAGAGGCGCGGCTTGCCACAGTCAGACAGGGCACGAATGCAGAGTTCCAACTTCGCATGTTGCTCCTTGACACAGAGCAGAGAGCGGCCGAGCTGAAAGACAAAGGCCAGCCGATGGAGAGCAAGCAGGGAACGGAGGTACTAAATGCTAATTTTAACGCACAGCGCGCCAAGTTGCAGGATGAATACACACAGGCGCAACTGCATGCCTTTGACATGCAGCAGGAACTTGCACAATCTGAATTCGATTTGTTAAAAAATTCGGAAGCAAGAAAAACACAATTTAAGCTACAGGCCGAAAAAGAACGTTTGCAAAAAGTATTGGATCTTAACAAACAGGCAGGAACGAAACTCTCAGAGGTGGAAGTTTCGACAATTAAAAATACGATAGAAAAAATTAACCAAGAAATAGAGGAAAGCAAGGGAGACGAACGCGGAAAGGATATATACGGCCTTTTCGGGCTCAATCTTGATGACCGCCAAAAAGAAGCCATAAACACCTCGATGGAGTACGCCCTTGACGCCCTCAATACGTTCACAGAGGCACGCGTTGCGGCCGCTGATGCAGCCGTACAGCAGGCAGAAAAAGAAGTTGACGCGGCACAAACAGCCCTTGAGGCAGAACTCGAAGCACGCGCGAACGGTTACGCTTCAAATGTTACGGAAGCACAAAAAGAGTTAGAGCTTGCAAAAAAGACACAGGAGAAAGCCCAGAAGCAGCAGCAGAAGGCACAGAAGCAGCAACAGGCAATACAATCGCTCCAACAGGTGAGCAACATGGTGACTGCTACCGCCTTGATATGGTCGCAGTTAGGCTTCCCGTTGGCCATTCCTGCAATCGCGGTAATGTGGGCAAGTTTCGCAGCTTCCAAGATAAAGGCCGCACAGCTTACCAAGCAGACAGCGACAGAGACTTATGGAGAGGGAACTGTGGAGCTTCTACAGGGAGGATCGCACCGCTCTGGCAACGACATAGACCTCGGAACAAAGACTGATGGCACGCGGAGACGTGCAGAGGGCGGAGAATTTTTTGCAGTTATTAACAAACGTAATTCAAGGCGATTCAGAAAAGAAATTCCCGATGTTATTCATTCTCTAAATGATGGCACATTTTCCGAAAAATACCTTAAAGCGTATGACGGTGCAAACTCTCTCACTCTGAATGTGGCAGGAAGCAGCCCAGACTTGCGCCAGCTTGCGGCCGATGTGAATGCGATAAAGGAGCAGGGAAAGTACCGTACGTATATGGATGCACGCGGGAACATGATAACGGAATACAAGAACATTAAACGAAAAATAACAACGGCATGAATCCACAATACAAATTTTTACTCGGCATAACGGGCGAGATGTTCACGGGTGAGGAAGATGACGCACGCGAAAATACCTTTATGGATGTAAACGGAGTATTCCAACCGATTTCAGGTTTTTTCACAACAGGAAAGATTTATATACCAAATGGAATTGAAGAACTTGTTACAACCGTTAGCACTTCAACGGCATTCTTTTTATGTATTTTTAACGCGCAGGATGAGTTTTTAACAGGTGTAAAAATTGAGAGCAGCTACAGGCTGCACGTTCCGCCGAATGCGTCATATTGCCGTTTTAGTGCAGATTATTTAAACGAGGGAAAAATTAACTTATACGGTGGCGTATTCTGCACTCCGATTTATGGCGATGATGTCACAATGGACCACGAACAAGAAAGCGGAGAGAAATTTTTCAGAAAAAAGCTAAATGGGAAATTAACATTTATACGTGACACGTTCGACTTGATTATGGCGCAGCCGTTCGATACTCAATATAATTTAACAATTGAAGCAATAGACGGCGATACTCAAATACGGTATTATGACGGTGTTTTTTATCAAACGGATTGTGAAATTAACCTAAACGACAAAAGCTTGCAGGTGCAGCCCGAAACGCTTGATGAGTATACGGCAGTACTTGCAGGGTATGAAAAAGAATTTAACTTAATAGAACTTGCTCCAGCTATTGAGCGGTTGACGATTCGCAAAAGGCCGCTTGTACAGGTTTACCGCCCTGGCGATGATGTCGTTTCGTGCTTCTTGGGCGGCATGTATTGGGAGCAGGATGTAATTAATGCGATAGACAACGAAGCAGATTTAAAGATCAAATACTATTTTTCACAGGTCGCGCGCTTGGTGTCGATTGAGGTAACGGCAAAAGATGGCGCACCATCTTCTTACGCTGGTACTTATGTGGGCAAAGTAGTTGATGGCGATTCGACTCTGGGAATTATTGAGCAGGGAACGTTTTACAATTTTCAACATACTTACAAAATCGAATACACAAAATATAATGCAGATACGCAGTTAGGGCAGGAATGGTACGCATTTAAAGACGTTAACGGAAATCAACTTTATTTTGAATTTGATACAAAATCAATAGAAAGCAAGACTGTGACATTGGAGAAAGAGGGCACAGCAACAGGCAGCCTGCAATGTGATATTATTTTAACACCTATTTTCATGCGTTATCTTTGCGATGTGGAAAAGGTGGGAACGGTGGAAACCTACAAGCTTCCGACAGATGACATTGTAGAGAATAACAGGAATTACAAGCGCGTTGTTGGCTTCGCTGTAGATTTAACAGATATTAGCGCGGGCAAGAGCGATGAGCCTACAGAATGGGGGCGTATGGATGATGGCAGCTATTTTTTGCCGCCGGCTTCCTCGACAGGTCAGCCGTATTTCCCTATCGCACAAAGTTATTGGGGAAATTCTTCTTTTTGGTACAAATATTATCTCGCCGATTGGGTTCTTGAGCAAAAGGCACAAAAAGAATATACATTAAAGGACACTTACCCGTTGTATTCATGTATTGAAGTATTGTTAAAAAAGATTGCGCCAAGCATAAGCCACAAGGGGACGTCAGAATACAGTCAGTTTTTCTACAGCTCGAATAATCCAATTAGCGGACTTTCTTTTACAATGTTAATAAGTCCTAAAAGCAATTTGTTGAATGGCGAATATCAGACGCCAGCACAGAAAGCTCCGACAACATTAAAGCAAATTTTAGACATGCTTAAAAACTGTTTTAAGTGTTATTGGTATATCGAGGACGGTAAACTGAAAATCGAGCATGTTAAATTTTTTAGAAACGGCGGTTCTTATTACAAGTCTCAATCCGTTGCGCTTGATTTAACAAAATTAGAATACACAAGGAGCGGGAAAAAGTGGGCGTTTGCCACTTCACAATATAGTTTTGATAAAATTGACATGCCGCAACAATATCAATTCGCATGGATGGATGAAGTGACAACACCGTTCGAGGGTTTCCCTATCGAGATACGAAGTAAGTACGTGACAGCTGGAAAGATTGAGGAGGTGAATGTGTCAAATTTTACAAGCGATGTAGATTTTATGTTATTAAATCCAAATTCCATTAGTCAAGACGGATTCGTTGTTTTTGCCGCCGTGAAGCCCGCAGGAGGTGGACAATATGAGTTGCCGTTCATACAATTCTCGGTTGATAACATAAGTTACCATTTGCAAAACGGGTATATGTCATTTGCCAACTTGCAGCCTACCTATTGGCTGCATGACATGCCGGCAAAATTAATAACCGTTAACAAAATGCAGACATCCAGCGAGAGCATAGAAAGAAAGAAGAAACAGCAGCTAAACGTACCCGTTCCCATTGATATAAACCCTATGCAGTTGATAAATACATATTTAGGGGGTGGCGTAATTGATAAATTAAGTGTAAATTTGTGTAGCCTAACATCCAAAACAACGTTAAAATATGATACCGAATAATAATTTTTCCGTTCTTCCGTGGTATACCTCAATAGACAGGCAGAACCACAGGAAGTTTTATGCGTATGGAAATATTTATCCTTTGATAACGCCAGCTAACTATTTTTTGCCTTTTCAGATAATGAGGAATACAAGGATAAATGCAATAAAATATGTTAGGCTTTACAAAAAAGATGGAACATTAGTTGGGGACATAACACAGTACGCCATTGATTCAGGGCTGGAAGTCGTCAGATTCAAAGAGCGCGGGTATGATGTAATAATATATCCTGGCACTTTGCCGATGCCGTTAACACAGTTTGACGGAATGTATTACGCCACTCTTTCCGATGGAGCGCAAACGTGGTATTCGGAAATATTTACAGTTGTGCAGGATGTTTCACCTTATTTAAAGATTGAGTGGTACGACAAAGAAAATGCCATTTTTGATGCCGGCATAATTGTATATGATAACCCTAAATTTAAGAATGTTTTATATTTGAATACAGAGCTCGGAAAGCCCGAATACACATTCGAGGAAGACGGGGAAACGCGGGACGGTTATTTTTTCCCCGAAAAGCAAATTTCAGAAAAAACATATAAATGCACCATTCTCGCGCCTGAGTACCTTTGCGATGTCATGAGATTCATCCGTATGAGTGATTACGTTTTTGTAACGGATAAATACGGGGACAAATACAGATGTGACACTTTCTTAATTACTCCTAAATGGGAGACGCAGGGAGACTTGGCAAGCGTTGAAATAGAGTTCGACACGTCGACAGTTGTAAAGAAAATTGGGCGCGGTTACATCATTTCCACGCTTGGAGACTTTAATAATGATTTTAATAACGATTTTAAAAATAAATAAATATGGCAAATTGGGATAATCTTAAAGCTTCTATCGAAGCTGTCATCAAACAGAATGGACAGGAGAAAATCACAGGACAGGTTTTGCAAAACACGTTAAAAACTATTGTAAACTCAGTTGGCAAGAATGCTACGTTTGCAGGAATAGCAACGCCCGAAACGAATCCAGGGGCACCAGATGGCCCAGTGTTTTATTTGGCGGCAACGGCTGGAACGTATGTTAATTTTAGCAATATAGATGTTGCAACCAAAGCGTTAATTTTATCAAACGAAGGTGATGTTTGGGTTTCAAAAGAAACGAACATCTTAACTGCTGATGCAGTAGAGCAATATATTAATACTATTAACGAAAAATTTAGAATTAACACACAAAATTTAAAATTATTAGTAGATAATCTTGGTGTTTTATTGAATGTAGATACGAATTATACAGCTGGCTATATTGATGCCGGCGGTGATGTCGGGGATGATGGCGGCGCTTCAAAACATTCTGATTTTGTGGAAATAAAAACAGGAGCAAAATATTATATAAAATCCCATACGGTTGATTTGTGGAACGCGGCGTTCTATACGCAAAAAAATAAAGAATCTTTTTTAAAATCGCAAGAATATGTAAATTCAAATTCAGAAACGGCAGCTTTTCCTTTGGATGTCCCATCTGGAGCTAAATATGTGCGCGTAACGTTAAATGCTTTAGCTAATTCTGAATTTTTATTTACGTACGACATGACAAATGTCAGTTATGAACTTCTTAAAATACAGAATCAAATTGATAACTTAAAAAACTAATTATTTTCTTTAATGGACAGGCTTTTCACAATAGACCATTTCCGCGCGTGGATAGTGACGGCACTGTGCTCAGTGCTGGCATTCTTCACGCCCACGAGCGGTTACTTATACACTTTATTAATTATGTCAGCTTTTAACATTTGGTGCGGGATGAGGGCGGACGGGGTGAGCATCAAGCATTGCAAGCGTTTTTCGTTTGAAAAATTCAAAAATGCTTTGGCAGAATTGCTTTTGTACATACTTATTAACATGACGATATTCTCAGCCATGACGATGACGGGCGACAAGCCGCAGGCACTCATAGTTGTTAAATCGTTAACTTATGTTTTTATGTACGTATATCTGCAAAATTCATTTAAAAACCTTACGTTGGTATATCCGAAAAACAAGGCGTGTAGAATTATGTACCATATTATCCGCCTCGAATTTAAAGAAGCCTTGCCGTCCAGAGTGCAAGAAGCCATCAATGAGGCGGAAAAGGAAGAAGAAAATAACTTAAAAGAGCAAAAGAAATGAGTACTTTAATAATTTTAGACAATGGTCACGGTCAAGACACGGCAGGAAAGCGTTCGCCGGTGTGGGCTGATGGTTTACAGCTGTTCGAGTGGGAATTTAATAGGGACATTGTTAAAAGGATTGCCGAGCAGTTAAATGTATTGAATATTCCATATGTTGTAATAGTCCCCGATACCTTGGATGTGCCATTAAAGGAGCGGTGCAGGCGTGCGAACTCGTTTGTTAAAAAACATAACGGTGATGCTGTTTTGTTCAGCATTCACGGCAACGCTGGAGGCGGTACAGGCTGGGAGGCGTACACCTCCAAAGGCCGCACAAAGGCCGATGACATAGCGCGCGAGCTCTACAGCCAGGCAGGCAAAGAATTCGGCCGTGACGGATGGAAGCTGCGCAAGGACATGACGGACGGAGACGATGACAAAGAGGCGGATTTTTACATACTTAAACATACTTTATGCCCCGCTATACTTTCTGAAAACTTCTTTATGGATAACGAAAAAGATTGCCGATTTATGATGAGTGAAGAGGGGCGCGCGAGAATTGCAAAAATACATGTAGAAACAATAAAAAAAATAGAGTTATGACACAGCAGGAAATGACCGAGTACATAGCAACGGCCGTACAGAGACAGGGGACACAGGGCGCGATTGCCCTTGCTCCTTTGTTGTCGGCTATAGTCGATAAGATTTTTTCAGATCCGGAAACAGGGGTTTCTCCAATTGTTGTTAATATTTCCGAAAAAGGCACAGCGGCAGGGACGGCAACGACCTACGAGATAACCACGGAGCAGGAAGTAATTAACGGGTATATCGATTCAGTCAGTGAAGAAAAAGCAAAGGCGCGCTTATTTGTGCAGGACGGGGACGTATTAATTAGCTTTAATTTTCTTGAAATTAACGGTGAGACGATAACGGGGCATGCGACCGCTTCCGATGGCATTTATAAGCTATTTTTATCAAAAACGGCTGGGCAGTCTTACTTTCTTCACGATGAAGAAACAAGAGGGATAGCTGCCGTAACAGAGGCGGAAATTGACGGATACAAAGCTCTTTTTAATGCAAATTACGATTCAACCGTTAATAGATTTTCAGTTACAATAGGAACTGTTAGTATATCGCTTTCGCCTGCCCAAATGTTGTTAACGACTGAGGAATACAATAAGCATTGCAATGATGGAGACTGTACGGCCATGTGGGCGTATTCAGTGGCTGAATACATATGCTGCCCGAAGTGGTTCGAGGGCTTCACAGCCTTTAAGCTGCATAGTGCCTTTTACAAGTCGGATAAAGCAATTTTTATTGACCTTAACACTGATTCGCTGAACGTTGCAACATTGGCGAGTGCCTTTAACGGATGCCCACGTCTTGAGCAGATAACGGGGATAATGAAAGTAACGAGTGCAACGCCTTTAACGGATGTTTTCAAAGGTTGTGAAACGTTACACTCCTTTAAGATTTCGGGCTTGTCTTCAAACATTGATTTGTCGTACTGCAAATCGTTAACATTTGAAACGATTGAATATTTATTCGAAAACAGCGTACAACCTGCAAACGGGACGATAACGGTAACAGTTCATGCAGATGTGTTAAATAACATTAACAATAACAGCACGTGGGCGGATGTCCGCACGCTGCTCGAAACGAAAACATATATTAACGTTCAAGGCGCAACGGTATGAAGCACAAGTTATTGTTAATTTCTGTTGTATTCGTGTCGGCCGTTCTTGCCCTCCTGTGGGTGCAGGCCGGCAAGATTGACGACTTGACAGCCGAATGCGCAAGGCACAAGGCGAACACGGCCGCCCTTATGAAGAGGGCGGAAACCTTCAAAATTAGCGACAGCTTGAATTGTGCACGGGCTGAGGCCTTGCGGTTGAAGATTGCAGACTTCAAGAGCTTTCGCGAAAGCGATGCCGCGACCATCAAGCAGCTCACAGGGCGCAACAGGAAGTTGCAGGCGGTAACGGCCGCGGCCATGGCGCGAACGGATACCATACGCACGTGTGCGCGCGATACATTGATACGGCGGGATACGGCCTATATACGCGCGTCCTGTTTCGATTACTCCGATAAGTGGACGGATGTCAACGGCTGTATCGACAGCACGGGACAATTCACGGGCGTAATTAATTCGCGCGATTCCGTTGTGATTGTTGAGACGGTGCAGCATGCCCGTTTTCTTGGTTTCCTTTGGAAGCTTAAGCGCGTGAAAAACAGACAGATAAACTGCTGTAGCAAGAATCCGAGAACATCAATTACCGGCATTGAGCACATAATTATTGAGTGAATTATCTTTGTTTTGCCTAATCATTTGATTTATAACAACATGGGCGGAGTTTTTTCTCCGCCTTTTTTGTCTTTAAGTTTCTTTAACGCGAAAAAGTTGCGAAAAAATTTGGAGGTACAAAAATTCTTTGTACCTTTGCACTGTCAAAACAAAAACAATAACAACTAAACACAACAGAAAATGGAAGACAAAATTACAAAGAGAAACAGAGAGTTATTAAGAGAAAACGGTTTCACAGTGGAGCAATCTATCAGCGGTTATTGGCGATTATTCAAGGATGGAGAAT
>ERZ808245.180-NODE-180-length-36301-cov-5.145340_pt1 | contig 36301 bp, 30 predicted proteins | sample MGYA00521243_ERZ808245 | MGnify/ENA primary metagenome ERZ808245 (study PRJEB31516, sample SAMN03275576) | gut metagenome | biome: mammalia-associated habitat; material: feces | host: Papio cynocephalus | place: Kenya | collected 2012-07-07 ... | reverse complement strand
ATATCATAGAGAGGGATTGCTTACTTCATCACCAATTTGGTGTGCTGTTAGAAAAATTTTTTAATTTTAAAATTGTGATTTCACTAAAAAGATAAATGGTTTGTTTCAAACCTTCTCAGTTTTGCATCGATTTCCTTCTAAATAAAACAAACATTAAACTCTTACGTCAATAGATAGAAGTCTTAATTTTTATCAAGTCTATGTTAGAAAAAATATCGGGCTTTTGTTATCTATATTTTTAAAAATCTTTGCAAATCTTATATATTTTTATCATTTCTCCTTAAGTAAAAGATGTAGTTGTATTTCTAATAGTTCCATATTAAAAGGTCACCATTTAGGTGACCAATCTTGGCATTCGGAAATAATATCCTAACGAATTAGAGAATTTTTGCAGTGCCCGGTGGTTAAGTATTCGTCCATATTCTTAAGCGATACCTCTATCATGTCCACGAGCGCTAAATCTGTGGCACTTCCAATATGAGGGGTGATAAGAATCCGAGGATAAAGATCGACAATCTCTTGATGAAGCGGATTATCCATGTGTTTTGGATCGAAATCCTTATTGAATAGGGTGGATTCTTTTTCAATAACATCAAGCCCTAATGCCGCTAAATGTCCATTCTTGACGGCGTTTATAGCGGCTTCCGTATCGAGAACTTCTCCTCTAGCGACATTAATCAAAATCGCATCTTTCTTCATCTTAGCGATTTTGCTTTCATCGATGAATTTATCGTTTTTGCCTTTGATATAAGCCATATGGCAAATCACAATGTCGCTTTCTTTTAGGAATGTGTCTAAATCAACGAATTCTACAACTTCCTTTGCTTTATCGCTTTGATAGACATCGTAACCGATTACTTTCGCGCCTAACCCTTTGAATAAAGAAGCGGTTGTCGTTCCAATGCGGCCACACCCTAAAATACCAACCGTGCATCCTCTCACTTCGCGAGAGAACATTTGATTCGTGACTTTGAAATGGCCGTTATGGGTTTGATCGGTCGAGTAGACGACATTGCGTAACAGTGACATAGCAAGCGTCAACGCAAGTTCACTAATCGCGTTCGGACTATAACCTGGAACATAAGCGGTTTCAATGCCTAGTTCCTTACAAGCGGCCACATCAACATGGTTATACCCCGCAGTGCGCGTTAGGTAATATCTTAGTCCCGCATCGTGAAGAAGCTTTAAATGCTCGCGGTCCACAACGCAGTTCCCGCGTACCATGACAATCTTGTATCCTAAAGCAAGTTCGTAGTTGGAATTGTTTAAATATTCAGGACGCAAAATCAAATCGTAATCGTACTTTTTTCCAAGCTTTTCAAAATATGGTTTTTCGTATTCGCGAGCACCGAAACAAATGATTTTTTCTTTCATAAATGGCTCCTAGTTAAGCAACAGTTGGGAAGAATCCCGTGGAAGTAAGTAAAGTAAGCACAAGCACCCAAATCACGATTCCAGGCACGGCTAGAAGCGTGCTAATGACGGAAGCGTCAGAGGCCATCTGCTTTTCTTTATCAAAGTTAATGCAATAAGCAACAGCAACCGTAGCTGGAGGTACCATCCACATCATAAGGCTTGATTGAACCGTAGCGGCACTCACAAGCTCAGGATGCCCGCACGCTGTAGCGATAGCTTCAACCGCGGCTAAAACGCCTAATACGATTAATGGGGCGCCGAATACCTTGATGACACTATAAATCCAAGCGTGTTTATCGGTAGCGGCATCTTTAATCGAAGCGTTGCCCAAAGTGCAACCAATAGCGAGCCAAACAAGAGGCGAAGAAAGGCTCCCAAGCAATTTAGCGACTTGGAAGAGCCAAGGAAGAGTAACGTCAAAGCGCCAGAAGGCGACTTTCGTAGCACTTTCGTAAGCAATTTTTGGATCAGGCGATAACCAGTCTTTGCGAACCATAGCCGAGCCAGGAATAACTTGCAAGAACCAAAGCGCTAATCCAACTAAAGTAGCGATGATAACCGGATTAAGGAAGATTTTCTTTAAAGTTTTGCCTAAAGAGGTTTCTTCACTCTCTCCAAACTTGACACCAGAAATGGCCATATAGGCATAGCTATAAAGGAAAACACGGTAGGCAACGTTTAGCATATTGCTATTGTTATATGCTTGCGTGCCAAAGATGGCATCGATCAATGGCTGAGCAAAGAAGGTTGTTGAACCAAAAGCGAATAAGACACAGAGAACCGTTCTTTTTGTCGGATCTTTCACCCAAATGAAAATCAGTTTTGAAAGGAAGATGAATAAGATATAAATGACAAATCCAAAAATGAGATTAAAGATAGCATCAATCCCTTGCGAAGCGGTGTAATCGCTCATAAAACCAGTAAAAGCTAAACAAGGCAAGGCGACCGTCATAACGACTTTGGTGAGAATTTTCCCTGTGCCCTGAGGAAAAATCTTTTTCTTTGTGAGAATGAACCCCAAGAAAATGATGATGATAGTTTTAGCGATAGCCGTCCATAAGTTCGTATTGCTCATCGCTTTAGCGATATTCGAGCCCACGTCTATCGAGCCTTCTAACATATACATTTGCATAAAGCCTCCTTATTAGATAGACATTTTTATTCTAGGACGGCAGAACGCTTTTGCAATCATAACAATAAGAAAATAATCCACGCAAATTCATGGCGATTTAATGAACTAAATCACATTAATATTTTAAGATATCACCGCAATGTTTAGCTTAGATAGATGATTTTTAAATGGATTTCGAAAAGATTATAGCAATGCCCACCTTAGTGATTGGAAAGAACTATTTAGTGACGAATTAACTCTAAATAATAATAGTTTTGACCTTCTTCATAATAATGAACGTCAAAAGAAGCAAAATGCCTTGCCTCTTCTAAAGGTGAAAGAAGATGACGTGAGATTCCTTGTGGAGTTCCTGTATGGCATTCGTTAATTGTTTCCTTTGAAGCGTCGAAAACAATCCACAAAGAAGCGCCTTTTTTTAAACATTTTTTTGCGTGAGTCGCGAACTTTCTAGGATTTTTAAAATGAGGATAGGCATCAAATACAATAAGAGCGTCATAGTTATTTCCCTGATAGGCGTAAAAATCAGAAACGATATAATTAACGCAAGCATTTTCTTTTTTCTTCCTAGCCTCTTCTATCATTTTCGGTGAGATATCTAACGCATCAACAATCGCCCCTTTTTTAAGTAAATAGTTATCAATCACTCCACTTCCACAGCCAACATCTAAAATGCGCATACCTTTCGCAATATGGATTTTAGAAAAAATCGTTTCAAGTTTTTCATCGCTAAACGCTCTTTCCTTCCCCCAAAGCGGAGCAAGGGTATCGAAATATTGAATTTGTTTTTCATTGTCACTAGGTCCGGTTTTGAATAAAAGGCTACGATCAATCTCTTTAACAAAACGGGTTTTGGAAAGAGAAATAATCATCGAGGGTATTAAAGTTAGCTGAATTAACCACGCTGGCCAAGAAACAACAAAATAAGCACTAAAAAACTTTTCCAAAGAGTAGCGATTGTCAATGCGTCCAAAGATAAATAATAGGTAATTGGTGAGCCCACCGAAAATTCGCCCGATTATCATCGTAAGAATAAGCGTTAAATAAACATCGATGACTAGACGTCTTGTGTGAATGACGCGAAAGAAAACCCCGCTACATAATCCGTAAAAGAAAAGTTCAATCATCATAGCGGGAAGAACGGCGATCATAGGCATACCCATAAACAAAAATGAGAGTAGCGGGCATAGCAATCCAATAATAGCGCCGTAAAATGGTCCGCAAATAAAACCGGTCATAATCGTAGGCAAATGCATCGGCGCAAAGATGCTTCCCCCATTTGGAATCATATGAAAGCATAGAGGCAGCAAAATCCCCATTGCCATCATCACAGCCGCAATCGTTATTTTCTTGGTAGTAGTCATGAAATTACCTCAACGAGGAATTCTTACGATGATATAATGGTTTCACAACCCCCGGGGGAGGTTAATTATGGTAAAAACTATCGAAATCAACAAAGACATTACCGATCATCTATCAAAAAATCGAGATTTCATTCTCCCAAAAGATGAAAAATGGAATATCATAACGCGCTTAAGTCGCTCTTCTGGTCACCTAGCGAGCATCAAATCCATGATTTATCAAGACGAAAATCCAAAAACCGTCCTCGCTCAGCTTCTCGCTATCAAAGGAGCGATAGATGCGATTGAAAAGCATTACCTATGCGCTTATTTGTCTCTCGCGAAAGAAAAGTTAGTCAAAGAAGGCAACGAAACCTACCTTAACGATTTAAAAGAACTTATCGGAACTTATTTAAAATAAAGAGAGCCCCGGTCTGTTTCCTCTCGAAATGGGAGGTGGGGCTCTTGGTCAAACCATCAGGATTCCCACTACGAGGTGGGCTTTCAACACAGGCTATCTCCAGTCAGGGCTCCTTAGACAAAATGTAGGGGAACAATATGGGGCTCTCTGTTCCTTTTGGAACAATATTATTATAGATGCTGCTAGATAAAAATAGTAAAGAAAGAGCGTCACGTCTCCTTTGCTTTACGCTCGCGCACGTGAGAAAATGATTAGGAATCGAGGTAAAGTACCATGAAACACAATATCTACTTTGAAGCGTTAAAACCATATCTAGAGAAGCGAAGAAGGATACGTTACCTCTCAAATATTCTTTATTACGACATTGCCACCGCTGCTCCAGAAAAAAGCATTGGCGATGAGGCGGATTTACTCGCCTATTACGATTCGCAAATCGCTTCCATCGCTCAAGAAACAACATATAAAAATCTCGTGAGAAGAGGGCTACTCGAAAAGAATCTATCGTCTTACGAAAAGCGACTTTTCGAAGTGCTCGAGGACGAAATATCTCTCATGGATAAGGTTTCGATTAATGACTATATCACCGCGAAGAAAGCCTTTAATAAAAGTAATGAGATGTGGCGCATCTATCGGCCGAAGAATGATTTCGCTAGTTTTCTTCCCTATTGGGAAGAATGCGTGAAATGGGCTAGAACCCTTGCAAAAGTAAGAATGAAAAACGGGATGAAAAATCCTTATGAAGCTCTTCTAGATTCCTACGAACCAGGAGAAACGACCGACTATTTAGATTCACTTTTCCTCCCTATCAAAAAAGCGATTGTCAAGCTTTTGCCGATGGCGATGTCTAAGCAAGCCGCGCACCCCTTGCCGAAAGTAAAGCCATATAGCCTTGCTAGCCAAGTGAAAATGTCATATGACTTGCTTGATCTAATTCGCTACGACATATCGGGCGGTTGCTTAAAAACGAGCGCCCATCCATTTTCCGCCGATATTTATCGCCACGACGCTCGACTAACCACGAAATATCTCGTTGAGGATTTCCGCAGTAATCTCTTCACGATTCTTCATGAAGGCGGACACTGCTTGCAGTTCCAAAATAAAAGCGATGATGAATATGATTCTTATGTAGAAAGCATTGCGACAGCGGGTAACTGTGAAACTCACTCCCGCTTCTATGAAAATTTAATTGGTAGAAGCGAGGAATTCGCTCCTCATCTAAAAAAGATTGCCGAGAAAGATTTAGATCCTGGATTCCAATATATGAGCGAAGAAGATTTCTATTTATCTTTAAATCGCGTTAACCCAGGGCTAATCCGCTGCGAAGCTGATGAGCTCACCTATTCGTTACATATCATTATCCGCTACGAAATTGAAAAAGATTTAATCAATGGCAAAATTGAATGCAAGGATGTCCCAAACATTTGGAACGATAAATATAAAGCCTATTTAGGGGTCGATGTCCTGAGTGACAAAGATGGATGCATGCAAGACGTTCATTGGTCAGATGCCGAATTCGGCTATTTCCCAAGCTATGCATTAGGAAATATTTATGGTGCGATGATTCGCGAAAAAATGGACGAAGATATTGGTTTACTCGATTTGGTAAGAGAAGGAAAAATGGACGAAATCCTTTCTTGGCTCAAAGACAATGACTTCGCCTATGATTATTTGGCCCCAAGAACTTGGATTAAGAAAATCACCGGTAAAGATGCAAGCCCAGATGCTTTTGTATCCTACTTAAATAACAAATTCGGGAAGACGGATTAAATATGATGGTCTCTTTTCCGAAAGACAAAATCTTCGTCGCGCTAGATGAAACCGATCCCTTTTCGATTAAGCGCATCCTCGAGAATTACGGTTTTGCGTTCTCGCCAAATTTTTCAAATGCATCTTTATTAAACGAATTTTCTCTTTTAAGACGCAAAATCATCGCAAATCCCTCATTTGATTCTAGTTCCATCGCTGGAGTGATCATTCCTTACGAGGGAATAGAAGAAACCATAGAAGGGAAAAGGATCGGTGAGTATTTGCTAGAAAAAAACATTCCTGCTTTTTTAAGAATAGATGCTGGATTAGCGAAAGAAGAAAACGGAACAAGAAGATTTCTCGCATTGGGAAATAATATTAATCTGCGTTTGTCAGTTGCGAAAATGGCTCACTATATCGGCGTAAAAGTGCGCTCTTTAATTTATTCTAGCGACAGCAAAGGGATAAAAGACGCTGTTAATGAAGAATTCAAAATTGCGAAAGCCGCTTTAATTGAGGGGCTTATTCCCATCATGGAAATCGAAATCGATATTCATATCGCTGACCGTGAAAAGGCCGAAACGGTCCTGATTGATGAGTTACTAAAAAAGGCAATGTCATTCCCTCCTGACTCAAAAGTAATCTACCGGCTTTCTTTCCCAGAGAAACCAAATTTTTACGCTCCGCTACTAAGCAAGAAAACAACATTAATGGTACTAGCTTCTACGAGCGGTTATTCAAAAGAAGAAGTCCTTTCCAAACTAAAAGAAAACCCAACGTTGACCCCTGCTTTTTCCCGCGCTTTCATCGCTAATCTGAAGGCGAATATGGATAAAGAAGAATTTACGGATACTCTAAAGAATTCAATTATAGAGATACGACAAAAGGAAATGGATTTATACCGTTAGGCGAATGATTAAGAAAAACGCCAGCAAAGCTTCCCCTGCTGGCGTTATTTTTAGAAGTTTTCAGCGTGATAGCTTGCCAACACTTTTTTGAGTGGATTGATGGTCTTCTTGAGCGTTCCTTCCGCGAATGGACTCTTAAGGCCGACTTTGGCAAGGAGGGTTTGAAAAGGATATTTCCCGCCGAGTTTGCATAATTTCATGTATTTCTTCCATGCACTCGCGTGGTTTTTGCGGTCTAGATTGAAGAATTCAAACGCACATACTTGCGCCAAAGTGTAATCGATGTAATAGAACGGTGAAGAAAAGATATGGGATTGAATTAGCCAGCGGCGCCCTTTAAGCATAAACGGGCAATCTTTTTCTAGTTCCACTTTCCAAGGCGTGTATTTGTTCTCTAATTCGTGCCAAATCGCATCGCGCTCATCTGGAGTAGCGTTAGGATGTTCATAGACCCAATGCTGGAATTCATCAACCGTGACTCCATAAGGAAGGAATGAGATGGAATCCGCTAAATGGAGATAGCGATATTTATCAGGTTCGGCGAAGAATAGGTTCATATAAGGCTCGGCGAAGAATTCCATCGACATCGAATCAATCTCGCAAGATTCCATTGTTGGGGCCCTATATTCAGGGATTTTGATGTTTCGCGCAACATAAGCTTGAAAACTATGGCCAAATTCATGAGTCAAAACGTCCACATCCCCACTCGTACCATTGAAATTGGAGAAAATAATCGGGCATTCATGGACTGGGAAATAGGTCATGTAACCGCCAGAATTCTTCCCAGGCTTAGCATCAAGAAACAATAAATGATGATCAACCATGAAATTGAAGAAATAGTTAGTGTCTACGGAGAGCTTTTGATACATTTCTTGTGCGTGGGCGACTTTTTCGTCCGTATTTCCTAAAGGAATAGGGTTTCCGCTCGTCCACATGACTCCCATGTCGTAAATTTTTGGATTTTTGATTCCAAGACGTTTGAATTGGTCTTTTTTCAAACGAGTCGTTAGTGGAGTGACAACATCTAAAATTTGTTTGCGGTAGCTAGAAACAAGATTTTCGTCATAATCAAAACGGCTCATGCGGATATAAGCGAGCTCGACATAATTTTTGTAGCCGAGTTTTCTAGCCATCGCGTCTCTTAATTTGACAAGGTCATCATAAATCTTTTCAAATTCATCCGAGCGGCTTTCTAAATACCCATAATAGACTTCCGCCGCTTCTTTTCTTGTCTCGCGGTCATTATTGACAAGGAACTGTTCCATCTGCGGAAGGTTATAGGTTTTTCCGCGGAACTCGAATTTCAAAGAAGACTTTGCCATGTCGTATTTCATAACAAGTTCATTCTCTTTTTGTGCCTCTTCTACGATTCTTTCATCAAATGCTTTTGTGGTATATTCATAAATCTGAAAAAGATGGGAACCAAGTTTTTCTTCGAGATATGGGCGAAATTTGCTTTCTAGCATCGCTTTAGCGAAGGATAGGTTACTGACATCAACCATCGGCAATCCTTTGTTTAAGACATTCATCGCTTTTTGGTATTTCTCATTCGTGGTGTCAAGCGAGAAAAGTACTTGAATATGCGTAAAATCGTCGTTGATTTTGTCGCTGTAGCGGCTCATCTTCTTGAAAACTTTAAGCGCTTCGATTTGAGTTGAGGCGTTTTTTAATTGAGAAGTAAGAGCGTCTAAATTCCTGATAACGTTTTTAATGCTAGGGACTTTAAACGGCCAATCTTCAAATTTTGCTAAATCTTTTTTCATTCGTTTTCTCCTTCATATGGCATGATGTTGACTTTTTTGCGTTTGGATAAAGAAGCGCTAGGAAAAAGATCTTTGTCCGCCTCTTTTTCTCCAACTTGGGTCAAGAAAATCGCTTTTTCCATCGTTAAATAAGGGCGAATATCCACTAGACCCTTCTTTTCTAAAGATAAAAGGCGACGTGAAATTGTCTTGTTCGACAATGAGGGGGCATAGCCAAAACAACGCAAAAAGCAAAGAGAAGAAGTTTCTTCATCTTCCTTCCCGCGGATTATCTTGCTCAACCCTAAGGGGTTAACGATAAACTTGGCTTCGAATAATAAGGCAACGGCCCCTAGCATCTTCTTTTCCGCTTTGCGTATCGTGAAAGTCATCATAAAACGGAAACAATTATAGAATTTATATACAAAAAGCCAACAAATATAAATGATGCTTCTTTTTCTTTTGAATCTTATCGCTTCATTGGAGCTTGGATCGAAAAGAAAGTGACTCGATAGGCAAATAAAAATTTAATGATATCGCTCATCTTGCTTGCAGGCGAACAAGTAGAAAACTAGAATATCGAAGCAATGGAAGAAACAATCGAAACACAAATTGAAAATGTCTTAGACAAGGTCCGACCATTCTTAAATCGAGATGGTGGGGACATTGAACTCATCGGCTTCAAAGATGGAGTCGTATATGTAACGATGACTGGGGCTTGCGAAGGCTGCTCTTACGCGATGGATGACATCGCAGCGGGCGTGGATATCATCCTATGCGAAGAGGTCCCAGGCGTTACGCAAGTGAGTGCTTCTAACGATGTTCCAGAAGATGTTATGGCTCATTATTTAGCCCGCAAAAAACTCGAAAAAGAGAAAGCTGCGGAGAATCAACGAAACGAGCAAAAAGAAATAGAACTCGCCAAAAGCTCTCACTAAGAGTGAGCTATGTTTTTACGCAAGCGAAAGGACAAAGCGATTAAAATCACCAAGTAGCGCCAAGGCATGCGGATATAAATAAATCCGATTTTGAATCTCGCTAGGCTGCACGCGTTTTTGTATTATCATTTTTCGAAAAACAGTCATCGCTTCTAGGAATTCCTCCTTCCCTATTGCTTCTCTTCGCAATAAATAAATCGCGCAAAGAGAAGGGATATCGTATAGAAAGAAAGGAAAATGATCTCTTTCGATCCAAATCGCACCAATTTCATGCAAATGGGATGGGAGCGTCCAAACGCGAATTAATCCATCTGTTTTTCTTTGGGTGCCACGTACGAAAGATAAATCTAAAAGGTCATCATCCTTCTTTTCTAAATAGCCATAGAATACTAAGGCGCTTCTCATCGTGACGATAGACGTCGGATATAGAGCCGTGATTGCCATCATGGCTGGGTTCATCGTTTTATTCATTTTTAACCTCCTTGTGGCCATAACGATGAAAAAGAAAAGTACCGTGATAACAAATACGATACTTCCCCTTTTTATTTGTCTTCGTTTCTTGATTCCTAATTTGAAAACTAGAAAACCGCGTTTTCTAAGCAATTCGTAATAATATATCCATCGCGGTTATAAACATCTTCGCGGTTATAAGAATAAGGGTGGCCATCGGGTTTAACCGTAATCCCCCCTGCTTCTTTTACGATGATATCCCCTGCGGCAATATCCCATTCTTTGGTGTTTCCGCCAGAACGATAAGAAAACTCTCCCTTTCCTTCGGCAATATAGCAAAATTTCAAAGCAGCCCCTAAAGGAACGAGGCGTTTGATTTTGTCTTGATGCTTTTTCATGTATTCGGTTTCTTTCTCGCTGAGAAATTTTCGTGAAACAAAAGCGGTAAGATCCTCTTTTTTGGAGCTTACATGGATACGGATAGGCTCTTTTCCTTTCTCTAGCTTATAAGCGCCTTCCCCCTTTACTGCATAATAAAGCGTATTTTTCATCGGGATATTGATCACCCCTACGACCGCTTCTCCGCGATACGCCAAAGCGATATTGGTGCAAAACTCATCGTCTTTTGAAACGAAGTCTTTCGTGCCATCTACAGGATCGACAATAAAAACGAAATCCCTGTTTCTGCGAGAAAAATCATCTTTGCTCTCTTCGGTGAGAAGTCCATATTGAGGGAATTTCTCATGAAGTTCTTTCCTGATTAATTCATCCGCGCCTTTATCGGCCGCCGTCACAGGTGAATTGTCACTTTTTATCTCTACGTCAAAATGCTCTGCGTAAACTTTTTTGATCATAGCTTCCGCATCGAGAGCGGCTTTAATCATCGATTTTAATTCTTTTTCGTACATACAAATTTGCCCTTTAGAAAGAAAAGCCACCCAAAGGGCGGCTAAATACAAAGAAAAAGTTATTTATTGATTCCGAGGGATTCGATTTCTTCTTCAGACATCTTCTTTTCGCCATCTTCCGAATCATCTTCAGAAGCGAGGTCGTCTTCGCCCTCTTTGAGTTCGCCATCCTCTTCTTCATTCTCTTCGGAATCTTCTTCTGTTTCTTCAACTTCAGTATAGACGTCATTGACATCGATATGAACTTTCGCATAAGTATGACGGGAGCGCAAATCCCAGGTATTGTCGGTCAAAGTCACAAAGCGGCCATCAAGGGATAAAGATGTATATAAAGCGCCTAAGCGGGCTTTCTTCTCTTCTTCGCTCATTTCTAAGGCAGCCGCAACTTTATCGGCAAGCTCTTGGAAAGTTAAACTACCATTATTACTATTTAGAATCTCATAAGCTTCTTCAATCATGCTTTTGTCTAATCTCATATTATTATTCTCCTTCGAGTCGAATTCACTAACCCATACTATACTAGCAAATTATTGAATTTTCCTTGATTTATTTTCGTTTTCCTCACATCTTAGTCGGAGCGCTCACTCCAAGTAACCCTAAACTATTTTCTAAGACAATCATCGCGGCTTTCATTAAGGCTAATCGCCCCCCTGTTCCGATTTCATCATTACGGTCGATGATCTTCGTTGAGGCATAATACTCATGAACCAAAGAGGAGAGTTTTTGAATATAGCCAGCAACTTTATAAGGGGCTCTAATAAGGGCCGCGTTCTTTACTAAGGACGGGAAATCAGTGAGCTGCTTCAATAATTCCGATTCTTTTGCGTCACCTTTCAATCCTTTTAAGGAAGGATCTAGAGGGATATCGCTCCCTAATGAAAGCAAAGAATAACAGCGAGCGTGCGCATATTGAGCATAATAAACTGGGTTGTCTTTGCTTTGGCTTGTTGCTAAATCGTAATTAAAATCCAAGTGGCTTGTTCCCGCTTTTTCGCTAAAGAAATAGCGAACCGCATCAACTCCGCAATCGGCGACGAGCTCTCGATGGGTGATTGCTTTGCCTGTGCGTTTGCTCATTTTCACTTCTTCGCCGTTTTTATAAACGCGGACAATTTGATAGATTTCGCAATTTAAGGCGTCCTTCGAATAGCCTTTCATCATCAAAGCGCTCTTCATGCGGTTAATATAGCCATGGTGATCGGCCCCAAGCATATCAACAAGGAAATCGAAACCGCGACTCATTTTGTCATAGTGATAGCAAATATCCGGCATGAAATAGGTATAAGAACCGTCGCTTTTTACGATTGGGCGATCCTTATCGTCTAAGAAAGCGGTTGTTTTAAGATATTTCGCACCGTCTTTTGTATAGACGTAGCCTTTTTCTTCGAGTTCTTTGATGGTGTCTTGAATCCTAGTTCCTTTACGGATATCGGATTCATAGGAAATCTTATCGAAATGAACGCGGAAATCAGCGAGGTCTTTTTGGATTTTCCCAAATTCGGTATCAATGCCATAGCGAATGAAGAATTTGCGGCTTTCTTCGTTATCCTCTAAATATTTATCGCCATATTTTTCCTTGATAGATTTAGCGATTTCAATTAAATCAGCGCCATGGTAATCATCATCGCCTAGCGTTTCGTTTGCTTTTCCGAAAAGTTCGCGATAACGAATTCCTAAAGAATGTCCTAAATGAGCAACTTGGTTACCACAATCGTTAAGATAATATTCGCGGGTAACGTTATATCCGGCAAAAGAATAGAGATTTGCAGTGCTATCGCCTAAAGCAGCGCCACGCGTATGGCCCAAATGCAAATCGCCAGTCGGGTTAGCGGAAACATATTCAACGTTTACTTTGATACCGTTAGGTTCGCCTCTTCCATAGTCCTTTCCTTTTTCTAGAATCTCATTCACGATTGAGCCAAGGGATTCGTGTTTCATGAAAAAATTAATAAAGCCAGGTCCAGCAATTTCAACATGATCTATGGCAGGGCAGACGAGTTTTTCTTTGATAAGATTAGCAAGATCTAGTGGCTTTTTACCACATTTTCTAGCAAAACGCATCGCTAAATTAGTCGCATAATCGCCATGAGTGCGGTCTTTTGTGTTTTCAATTACAATCTCGCCGCTATTAATTGCTAAGCCGCATTGTTCGGCCGCTTTTAATAACGCCGCTTTTAACTCTTGTTCACCAGTCATAATTCACTCCTTTTTCATTAAGATAACGCTAGTCGCGCGAATTGCTTCGCCTCTACCAATGGCATCCATTTTTTCATTTGTGCCGCATTTTACTGAGACTTGATCAATACTTACTTCTAATAAACGGGCGAGATTTGCGCGCATTTTTTTAACGTAAGGCGCTAATTTTGGCTTTTCCGCGAAAATCATGACATCGATGTTGCTCGTTAGATATCCGCGCTCTTTGGTTAACTTGACGCATTTGCTAACGATTCGTTCGCTATTGATTCCGGCGATAGAAGCGTCGCTAGGAGGGAAATAATGGCCAATATCCCCTAAAGCAAGCGCTCCGAGAATAGAATCGCTCACTGCGTGATAGACAACATCTGCGTCGCTATGGCCGATTAGCCCTAGCGAATAAGGGATCGTAACGCCCCCTAGAATCAGTTTCCGATTTGGCGATAAAACGTGGATATCTTCGCCTTGCCCAATTCGATACATAATTACACATTGAAACGGAAGAAGACGATGTCGCCATCCTTCATCACGTAATCTTTGCCCTCACTTCTTAACTTCCCATTTTCTTTGACGGCTTCTTCGCTACCATATTTTTTCAAAGAAGGGAAATCGTATACTTCCGCCTTGATAAAGCCGCGTTCAAAATCGCTATGGATAATGCCAGCGCATTGCGGTGCGAGCATCCCGTTTTTAAACGTCCAAGCGCGGCATTCGTCTTTCCCGCATGTGAAGAACGTAGAAAGATTCAACAATTTATAGGAAGCCTTGACTAACTTATCTAAGCCAGATTCGCTTGCCCCTAATGAAGCCAAAAATTCTTTTTTCTCATCAGCGGGGAGCTGACTGATTTCGTATTCAATTGCACAAGAAACAGGGATGCATTCCGCATTTTCTTTCGCCGCTATTGCTTTGACGGTTTGATAATATGCGCAATGGTCAAGATCAGTGTAATCGCTATCAGCGACATTTGCTACGTAAAGAATCGGCTTAAGTGAAAGCAAGAAGAAGTTCTTTCTTGCGTAAGCGATTTGTTCGTTATTTAATCCCTTAACTAGGCGAGCCGGCTCGCCATTGCTTAATGTTTCTTTTAAGGCTAATAAAATCGGCATTTCATACATCGCAACTTTATCCTTGGCGATTCTTGCTTTGACTTCTTGCTTACCAATGCGGTTTTCAATGGAAGATAAATCGCTCATCGCAAGCTCGAGGTTGATAGTAGAGATATCGTTAGCGGGATCAACAGGGTCCTCGTTATAGCGAAGAACTTGTTCGGAATCGAAGCAGCGTACCACTTCCACGATTGCATCACACTCACGGATTGCCGCTAAGAATTGGTTGCCTAACCCTTCTCCTTTTGAAGCGCCTTTCACTAGGCCGGCAATATCATAAAATTCAAAAGTCGCATTGACTTTTTTCTTTGGTTCCCACATCTTGGTAAGATAATCAAGCCGCTCATCCGGAACAATAACAACGCCCGTATTGGGGTCAATCGTTGCGAATGGGTAGTTCTCTGCAAGAACATGGGAATTGGTTATCGCATTGAACAAAGTGCTTTTCCCAACGTTAGGAAGACCGACAATACCAGCTTTTAAAGACATAATTTACCTCTAGCGGATAGATTATAGACTCTCATGTTCCTAAAAGGAACAAAAAGCCAAGGAGAGAAAATTGAAAAAAGAAAAGGCGCCCAATCATGAGCGTCTTTCCGTGATAGAAATGTAATAATATATCCTACTTTGCTAAATTAAGACTTTTTGTAGAAGAAGGCGAAATAGAGAAGTAGGATCGCGATATCCGCTAAGAAGAAGTTAATGCCAACGACAGCGAGCGGCCAAAGTGGTTCATTGCGTTTTACCGTAACGATATTCGCGGGTGTTTCAATTTGGGATTGGGTGTTGCAAACCATATAGAGAATGTTTTTGCAGGAATTGCGGACATTATTTGCGATAGTTGGATCTTCATACCATCTAGATCCTAGATTGTGGGAGAAATTTTGAGCACCATTGAGCCGAAGGTCATTGCCAGCCGTGATTCCTTCCTTGGCGTCAAACGCTCCACCCATCCAATCGGTAACAACAGCGCCTCTAAATCCCCATTCCTCTCGTAAGACTTGGGTTAACAAGGCACTATTTTGTCTTGCAGGGGTTCCGCCAACTCGGTTAAAAGCAGACATCAAGCCATTGGTTTTTCCGACTTTGACAACGAGTTCAAAGACCTTTAAATAGGTTTCTCTTAAGGTCTGCTCGGTGCACCAAGTGTAAATGTCGCCGCGATTGGTTTCGCATTCATTGAGAGCAAAATGTTTTACGTAGCAAGCAAGGCGATTTTTTAGCGCCCCTTGGACAGTGCTTGCGCCAATATAACCAGAAAGTATCGGATCTTCGCTATAGTATTCATTATTTCTTCCGCCGAAAGGTGAACGACGGATATTGCATCCTGGGGCATACCAGCCATTAACGCCTGTCGCAGCGGCTTCGTTCGCGATCGTTTTGCCATAGTCATAGGCAAGATCTTTGTTCCAAGAAGAGCCAATTAACCCTGACATTGGGAACCAGGTCCATTGCGTTTGGGTATTAAGCTCAGCATTAGAGCGAGTTAATCCCATAGGGCCATCGTTATCACGCATCCAAATTTTTCCAACGCTCATCGCTTCGGCGGTTGAGTATCCGCCCATCGCAATAAGCTTAGCGGCATCATCATAAGTTAGCTGATCAAGGAGCTTGTCCCACTTTTCCGCGTTATAATCGCTACCAAGTTCTTTGAGAAGCTCGAAATTAACTTTAACGCTATCCGCGGTAGGATTTTGAAGCACTTTAGGATCCGTTATTTTGTTGCCATTTGGGTCAGTATAAAGGTAAAGCCCATTATCCGCGTTAAAGGTAGGGGCAGTTTCATAGGTTCTTAAAGGCGTGGCCGTTCCGCTTTTCTTATAATCAGAGAGAGTCTTGCTCTTAAACGTGCCTTTAAAATCAGCACGAGAAAGGTACATATTGCTAGACTCTTTTCGGTCTTCTTTCGAAGCATCAAAGCCATCGATAGAAATCTTGTCAGTAGCGTCGTCGCCCGTGAAATGGTTTTTCACTTCATTTTTGGTGACATTATCTTTTTCGATTTTAATGGCATTTTGAACATTGTATTTGATGAAGCCTCCTTCATCAGTGAGCTTAGATTCATGGGCATTTTTCATGAGTTTAAGCGTGTATTCTCCGGCTTCTAATTCGTAGCCTTTAAAACCATTGTTATTCTTGTCATAGCAATCATAACTAGCCATGTAGTAAGGATCTTCTTCAAAAGTAATGACTTGGCTTTCGCCAGGAGCAAGGAGTTTAGTCTTCGCAAAATCGAGAAGATTGATGGAAGACTTTTCGATGCCGCCTTTGGTGTATGGAGCCGAATAATAGAGCTCAACAACGTCTTTCCCTTTTTGGGTTCCGACGTTAGTGACTTTGACGTTAATCTTGATTTTGCTATCTAAATCAATGTCGCTTCCTCTAGCTGGGCTCAAGGCTTCTTCCCCAGAATCCAATACTTCCCAAATGAAATCGGAGTAGCTTAATCCATGGCCGAAAGGATATTCTACAATTCCTTCATACCCATTCTTGCCATTGGATTTCCACGCGGTTTTTGCGGAGTAATCGGACCAATAGCCTTCTTCGTTCGCAGTTTCAAAGAATTTATATCCAACATAAATCCCTTCTGTATAAGTCGTAGAAGGAGAAGTAAAACGACCGAAGTTATAGAAAGAAGGGTTCTCACTATGGTCAGTAACAAGAGTCTCGGTAATTTTTCCAGAAGGATTGACATCGCCCGTCAAAATGCCAGGGATGGCGCGAGCGCCCGATTGGCCAGTAACGCCGATATAATAAACGTTTTGAATTTTTGGATCATCGAAAGCGCCACATTCGACCATATTCGTGCAGTTCAATAGGACAGTAACGGAACTGAAGTTCTCTTTCACCATATTGAGTAAATCGATTTCTTCTTCCGTTAAAGACAAATAGCTACGGTCAACACGCGTTGGACTACCGCCTTTTTCATTAACGACATAAGAATAGCCTTGTGGGCAATCTTGCGCTTCTCCCGATTGGCGAGAAATAACAACGATCGCGTTATCGCTATAGTCTTTTGCGTCCTGCAGAAGCGTTTTCCCATTCACTTTGTTGGCTTCGTCTGTATAAACGCCTACTTTTGGGTTGTAGTTCGTATATAATTTGTCGTTTCCGCCAAGCGATTCAGAAACCGCACGATTATTGCACCACTTCTCATAAAATGATTTTAAATTCGGATTGTATTCGATTTTCTTTTTTGAATAGGTTTTATTGTATTTATCGAACCCATCATAGAAAAGAACTCGCTTGCTTTCTGGAATTCTAGAGACGCCAGAGCCATATCCGGAAATTAAGAACCCCGCATCGGTGCTAGACCAGCCAAAAATATTGACTTTCCTATTTTTTACTGGATCAGATTCATCGTAGGCAAACGGTGCTTTATGGCCATCGTTTTTCAACATTACGATGCCCTCATCCATGATTTCTTTTACGAAGGCGTCACCTTTCGCCAATACTTTCTCATCCTTGACGGAGGAATAATCGGGTGGATTAATCGCGTCATTAATCATTCCGTAATATTTTGTCGCCAATATATCGCCGGTAATCATCGCTCCTAAGCAAAGGGCGATTCCGGCCATGCTTAAAACTTTTCCTACTTTTTTCATGTTATTAATCCTTTTTTATGCTTTCACCGTAATGGAATCCCATTGGCCAGATTTGTTGGAATTCTTTGCCGTAATAACCAACTCATTCACGCCCTTTTCGAGACTAAGGCTTGGAATCTCAATTTCTGTCCAGTTCAAGAAGCGATAGCGGCTATCATATTCACTACGATTAACCGAGGCGGCGGTTTCCTCATTATTGCCAACAAGAATCATGCTATCGGTAATCTTGTCATTAATCGATACGCCATTGAGGGTGATATCAACAGCAGCGCTCAATTTAATATCAGCAGTTTGATATTTGCCTTTGACATTATCGGTGTCATTGGAAGCGGCTCTAATAACAAGGCTTCCAATAGAAGTTTTTGAAGAATTAAACCGGTAAGTCATCGAAGCTGTTTTCGAAGGCTCATCGTTTTGATTTGAATCGAATCCAAGCACGAAGCCTTTGCCGCTATATTTATATTTTCCTTCATAACCAAGGAAGCCTTTCGCATGAAGTTCCGCATTTGGGCAATTAGAGGAAGTGCCTTTATTTTCGAAAATGTCGACATAATCTTCGTTGTTTTTAGCGGTTTTGTAGTCAAACGTATCTTTCAATTGACGAAGTGAATAACAGTTCTTGAGTGTCACGTTCTCATCGTTTTCAACTTCAGCATGGGCAATCTCAGCAAGTGGAGTCTTGTAAGATTTGCAATCGAATTTGATGGAATCCCAATGACCGCTAGAACTCTTATTCTTAGCCTTAATCATTAAGACGTTTTCCCCTGGATTTAAACTCACCTTTGCTTTCACCGTCGTCCAATTGACAAAGCGATATCTGCCCTCGAGCGACATGCCGTTAACTTCGCCAGTTCTATTTTGAGGGTCTGGAGTCGTGCTCGTCACTCCTTTAAAGGCCTGATCTTCAAACAAACTAGTAATATCAGTACCGTTAAGGGTGATGGTTACCGCCGTAGTTATCTTCAAATCTATAGAATCGTATTTCGTAGAGCCAGCAATATTCGTAGAGCCCCTTAAATAAAGGTCAGAATCGCCTCCGCCTGGAGCATTAAAGGTGTAGCGCATAAACGCACCCTTATCAGTGTCAAAATTATGGACAAAGCCTTTTCCACTATATTGATACGCCCCTGTATACCCTAAATAAGATTTCGCATGGAATTCGCCATAACCGCAGGCATCCTTATAGTAAGTGCCGTTGTTCCCAGATGTTACTTTCGTATAGTCAAAAGGACTTGCAACTTCTAGAAGCTTTTGGCAACCGTAAATCTCGGTTTTGCTATCGTCATTGTCCCAATTTAAATCTTCGCATTCCTTGAAATAAGCATCAGCATTTAAATTTGGATTAGCAGACCAGTCAACCCCGCCGCTTACAGCAATATTAAACGTGGCGATGTTTTTAGAATATTTGCCATATACACAAGTGATTTCGTGATTCCCATTGTAGGTAAATTCTTTACCATCTGTGAGTCTTCCTTCGAATGAAGAAAAAGTAAAGATGCAGGGTCAAGATCGATTTTTGATCCATCCTTTTTCACGCCCTTTGCCACGATAGAGGAATAGTCAAAGCGATCTTTACTAGCGTCATAGGTATTTTTGTTTGTCGTGATTTCAATTGACTCAATCACCGTGATAGAAATCTGCAAAGACTTTCCCTGAGAATAAAGAACCGTCACGCTATCAACGTCACTAGTTAGGACTTTGTCTTCGTTCAATTTGATGACGTCATAACTATTCCCGGTAGGATTATTGCCAAGTTTATAATCATGTTCTATATCTTCTTTTGTTTCGCCATTTACATCATAAACAAGATGAAACACCAAATTTGTATCGTCGAATTTATATCCGGATAGTTGGGGAATCGGACCAGAAACAACTTTTAAATCGGTTGGAGAGAATACTCCATTCATATGATCGGTGACTTTCAATCCGCTTAAATCGGTCGTGAATTCCTTACCAGAAGCATCGCTATATTTGACATTGATCGTAAGATTATTATTTTTTGAATCAAAAGATTCTGGAGCGTCAGTTGTCCAACCTTCTAATGTAGATTCGCCATCGTCCTCATGAACAGCCGTGACAACCATTCCATCCGTTTTGAAAGATTGACCTACTAAATAAGTCATATAAGTTGGGTTTTGGCTAACATAAATCGATTGAATCGGTGAGGCGTTTTCACTTGAAGATGTTGCCACACTGTCATCATTATCGCCTTTAACAACGAATGTTCCCGCTAAACCAACCGCAGTTAAAGTAACCGCAGCAAGACCCATTAAAGTCATTCCGCAGCCGAATACCCAATTGACAATTCGATGGCTCTTCTTGGTCTTGCTTGTTTGAGCTTCTAACGAATGCTCATTGCTTGCCGTGACGTCATTTTCAACTGGTTTTGAAGAAGCATCTTGGCTTTTTGCCGGTTTCACATTGTTAGAAGTACCAGCGCTTTTCTTAGGCGTATTGTCGTTACTACCCATTTCTTCGTTTTCTCCTTCCTCGAGACTAATCTCGGGTTCTTTTTTGGGTTCCTCGAAGAGCTCATCAAAAGTGACATTAAAAATCTTGGAAATGGCGCGCAAGTTATCCATGCTAGGATAAGATTTGTCGAGCTCCCATTTAGACACAGCCACCCTAGTGACATCTAGCATTTTCGCTAAATCGTTTTGGGTTAGCTTATTGTCTAGGCGCAATTTTTTAATGGTTTCACCAATTTTCATAAGCCGCTCCTCGGATTCGTATTTTTAGTACAAAGAAAGCGGTTTCTTTGAACTATTTTCCTATTTAATGGATGACAAAAATCAAAAACAAGGAAATTATTGGTTACTCCGATAAACACGGGAAAAGGAGAAGAAACGAAGCAAAATCGGTGTGTTTTTATAAGCGCTTTCATAAATTCTTTCAAAAACCTCTTATTTTTCAATTATAATTCCCGCGAAACCAAAAGTTTCCAAAGGTTTTTAGTAGGATTTTACTGGGAAAAAACGAATTTATAATCGAAAAATCATTTAGCAAAAAATTTGAATATCACTTGAAATATTTGTTTTTACAAGATGAGGGTCAATCCTTATTGTTAAGGAAAAGGGGTAAGGCGGAAGGAGCTTTTTCTTTATTGCTTTGATGATTAGTGAGCTACGCACCCCCTTTCTTTGCACCATTTAAAGTCGAATCGCTAGAACCAAAATCATATAAGATTTACTTATCCTTTAATTGTATGCTTTCTTTTAAGCAATATGAAATTGCAAAAGCATTTCTCCCTTCACGCTAAATCGGGTTAGGAAATAAATGGTGGAAGCGTCCAATTTCAGTTTTAATTGAAATCGAGAATTCGTTCAAACAAAAAAGCCCCGCATCTAGGGCAGGGCAATATCAACATACGCTAGTTTAATTAGTCAACTTTCTTGACTTTAGCGGCGCGTGGTCCACGCTCCGACTCTTGAACCTCAAACTCAACGTGTTCGCCTGGGTCCGCAGTCTTGAAGTTGTCCATGATCAACTCACTGTAATGGAAGAAGTAGTCTTTATTGTCTTCACCGTGGATGAAGCCATAGCCCTTCTCCTTGTTGAACATCTTCACAGTTCCCTTCATGAGAATCCTAACCTTCCTAGTTCGTTCTAACGAACTCACCGAGAATTAATATACCACAATGATTTTTAAAAGGTGAATAACTTTCATAAAATTGTGACGATATAGTATTTTTATCAATAATGAGATTTTGTTTTGCCTCTATTATTTTCCCCTCCGATAATCATAACTCTTCAAATAAAACCATAGACCGCGGTTAAGAATGATCATGGTTAGCATAGATACGGCAATGACAAAAAATAGAGGCACGAAAGAAAAATTAAAAGGGAGGCCTTCATTAGAGAATGAAGAAGCGATTTCCCGATGAATAAAATATTCAGCAATGGAAATTAAAACCATAGACATAAGTGTCGCTAGAAATAATGGCAATAAAACATTCACGTTGTAATAAGAATGGATATCTTCTCGGGAAATCCCTAAGGTAAAAAGCATTTTACCTTCATTATGGTTTTCTCGCAAAGTGAGCACACAAACCGTGATAAGAAGCAAAAATGAAATGGAAAGGCTAGAAATCGAAGCGAATAGCAAAGCTAGCTGAACATAATTAATCACGCTTTCTGTGCTCATCGAAATAGAAGAGAATGGGTTTTCAAAATGATAAAGAGGGTAATCGAGTTTCATTTGATCAAGCAAACATTCTTCCTCATCATCGATTTCAAACACCACTTGCGTTGGTTCTAAATAAAATGAACTCATCCCTAGCTCATCACGAAAAAAATCGATACTCCAAGAATTTGTAACAAATAGAATGTCGTGATTGCTTTCACTTACACCCACCACTTCTAAGACTCCAACTCGATAGTCCTTTTCGACATTTTCGCTATTGATCCTTTCTTCGATTTGCCCAGCTCCGTAAATAATGCTTGGTTTATTCATCGTTTCATAAAGTTTCTTTGATAGCACCACTTCATTCGCGCTTTTTGCTTCTCTACCCTCCACTATTTTTGTAACGCGATTCGATATCGTCACTCCTTGAGAAAAGGGGAGCCGATATGATCCTTCTTTCACATTACTTGGCAATGATGGCGAGTAATCTTTTTGTTCAAGAGGAAGTACGCTAAGCGTTTCAATTAAAGAATCAAGAGCCTCTTTCTCGTTGCTTAAATAAAACGGATGAAAGAACCCGCTCATCATCGCAGCGGGAAAACTCGTATAACTTTCTTCTCCAAAAATCGAATAATGAGGGAGGTGATACTTCTTTGAAATGGTTTCGATTTCAGAGAACGTGAAAGAGTTTCGGTTAACAAAATAAACTTCGTAACGGTTTTCTTGAATAGGAAGAATGGTCTTTTCATCCTTTCTATCAAACAAATAATGATAAAAAGCTGGATTATGTCGAACTTCATAATAAAAGTCATTCTTATCCAAGGTCGAACGTAAGTAATATACTTTTTGCATTACCCAAGGATAAGAATGTTCCGAGCCATCCGTAGTAGGAAAACGCATCCTTGTTTCATAAAAATAAGAATTCCACAAGGGATCAGTGTGATATATCCTTGGTTTATCGCTAGGAACGACACCTCTAATCGCATAAAGCTCATTATCTTCGTAATTCCAGCTTAAATTTGCGATTTCAAAGAGAATATTTACTTCGTTTTCGCTAAGATACTTGCCTAGTGTTTCGTAATCCCTATTGATTTGTAAGCCCAAACAAAGTTGCACCATGTTTTGATAAGGCAGCCCTAAAATCATTTGGTCATCCTCTAAAAGATCAGGAATTTCAGGATAAACTTCTAATTCGCTAGTTGCATCAAACAAAACGAAATCATTTGGAGTAGAGACGGAGAAATGATTCAGCTCTATTTTCTTCGTGCCGGAAAGAATGTAAACCATATCGCTATCGGGGAAGAACGAGTTCCAATCAACGGCATAGCTGAGCCCATACCCTTTCGCGATATTTGGGGCAAAAGAGAGAATGCTATCGATATCTTCTTTCGTTGCTGCATACGCTTTGCTAAGCGCGCGGTTACTCCCCTCTTTTTCCATAACAATGCAATCATTCCCAATTAAGGAAGAAAAAGCGTTTTCAATTTCTTGACCCGCTTCATAAGAAAGAAAAACGGATACGCCTAAGCTAAACAAAGACAAACAAAGGACAAACATGCTAATTGACGTGCGTTTCCTCTTTGCCTTAAGCAAGTGAAAAGCGTGTTTCATCCAAAACAAAAAAGGAACATATGGTTCGCTTTTTCTTTTCTTAATATTTAAAGAAGAAAAATGAGTTGTTAGAATGGGCTCTGCTTGATTCGAAGAGAACGCTATTTTGCTATTCGTAATCCTTAGAATTCCATCCGCATAAAGAAAGGCGGCTTCTTCATCATGGGTGACTAAAATGACTAATTTTGATAGAGAGAGCATTTTTAGATAGTCATATACTTTTTTCGCGTTTTTATTGTCGAGTGCCCCGGTCGGCTCGTCCGCAAGAAGGATTTTCGTTTCTAAAGAAATCGCTCTCGCTAAGGCAATACGCTGTTTTTCTCCCCCGCTTAATTCATTGACAATTGATTTCCGATATTTCTTCATATCGAACATCGTGAGCAAATCCGAAGATCTTTTTTCAATGATGTACTTTTTTTCATTGCTTGCCGCATATAAAGGAAGGGCCACATTTTCTAGCGCTTTTTCAAGTTCTAATAAATCATACCCCTGGCGGATAAAACCGATTTCTTTTAAGCGAAGACGCGAACGACTCGCTTCATTATTTTTATTCATCTTCCTACCGAAAAGATAAATCGAACCTTCATAGTTTCTATCTAATCCTGCAATCATCTCTAAAAGGGTGCTTTTCCCTACGCCACTTGCTCCAACTAGGGCAAATAAGCCATTCCGCGGGAAAGAAAAAGTAAAGTCTTCGTATAATAACCGTTCGCCAAAGCGTTTGCTCACACGTTCAATCCGCAAAATGTTATTCATCGTTAAGCTCCTTAAGAAGGGTGCTTCTTTTAAAGGCAATCAAAGGAAGGAAAGTGGCAAAGAAAGAGAGCAAAGAAGATAAAGCTAAAGCCAAAAGAGGGAACAATAGAGGGATACCGAAGAATCTTAAAAAAGGAACCTGAATGAGATTAGGAATTAAAGAGAAATGAAAAAGGACCGGATTAAGAAGCAGTTCCACAAAATAAGAAAAAAATAAAGAGAATAGCGTCGAAAGAAGAGAAATAAAGAGTGATTCGCTCGCGTATAGAGAAATGACAGAAGAAAAGGAAGCGCCAAGCGAGGTTAAAATTGCCGCTTCTTTCTTTCGCTCTAAAAAGGAAGAAAACGAAATCGAAGCCCCGATAAAAGAAGAAGCGAACAACGCTAAAAACAAAAAGGGAACTAAAACTCCACTGATCGCTTTATGAAGAGAATCGAAAGAGTCAATAATAGAGCAAGAATAAGAAGAATACTCTAATCCTTCTTTCACGTTATTTTTCTTGCGAGCAAGAGAAAAGAGTTTTTCCTTGCTTTCATTATCATGCGCATAAAGTAGATAAGAATAAGAAGAATAAGGTTCTTCCCCCTCACTATCTTCTACAATTGAAAAAACGCTTTTCCGAAAAGATAGGCTTTTCGCATAAGTGTTCTTCAACCGTTCTTCGAAAGAGGAATAAGAATAATACACCCTTGGAAGATTTAAGAATCCAAATTCCTCCACAACACCTCCAATCAAAAAATCGCTCGTTAAATCCACAACAAAGCTTTTATCATCTAAAGTTATGGTCGTTTTCAAAGGAACATGAATCTTATCGCCGACTTGAAGAGAAAAACGCTTATAGAAAACGTCATTAACGTAACAAGCTTGGCTTTCGTTAACAGTAGAAATAGTTTTATTTATAAGCCACTCCTTCCCTAATTCTTTTAAAGAAAAATCAAAAATCGGTTCAAAAGAAGCGTGAGAAGCTATTTTGTTACTAGAAAAAGATGTTTCTTTAGGAAAGAAATACGAGTAATCGTTATGAACACTAATGCCAACCGAATAAGTCGTTTCTAAAAATTCTTCTTTGTCTGGGCGAAATGAACGTGTCAAAGAAAGAGGCGAATTTGGAAGTTCATAGCGTTCTTTCTTCGTGATAGAAGCTTGATAAAGAAGAAGCGACTTTTCTTTTTCTTTGGCAAGCGATTCATCGCTGCCATAAATAAAACCTATCGCGCAAAATAGGAACGTCATAGCGACAGCATTCGACAAAAAGGAAAGGAAATTCTTTCTTTTATCTTCTTTTAAGTGATGAAAAATAAGCGACATTTTCCAAGAGGATCGCCCTCGCTTTTCTATCGACTTTTTCCATACTTTATCGCAAATGAAATCCGCAGGTTTATCGATAATTTCCCCATCGCTTAACATAATTTTATAAGTGCAATACTGCTCCACCAGTTTTAGGTTATGAGAAACTAAAACGACTAACCTCTCTTTAGAGATTTCTTTCAATAGTTCCATCGTTAGTTCGCTATTTCTTTCGTCTAAGGCACCAGTCGGCTCATCGCAAAATAAAACTTCAGGATCAGAAACTATCGCCCGCAATATCGCTACACGTTGTTTCTCCCCTCCCGACAATGAGCTCACTTCCCTATTTTGAATGGGAAGAAGAGAGAACTTGGTTAATAAAGAAAGAGCTTTTTCTTTTGCTTCTACTTTAGAGCATCCTCTAATCAAAAGAGGGAGTCTTATGTTATTTAAGGCGCTCTCTTTTTCCAAAAGGTTAAACTTTTGATAAACAAACCCACATACTTTATTGCGGTAATAGAGCTTTTCTTTTTCCGAGAAAGAAGCCAGGTCTTTCCCTAAGAATAGAATTTTCCCTCTTGACGGTTTCGTTAATAACGAAAGGAGATTTAGTAAAGTGCTTTTCCCTGAGCCACTTTTACCAACGATTGCGACAATCCCATTGGACGGCAAAGAAAATGAGACGTCGTTTAACGCCGCGATTCTATCGGCTTTCGAGCCATAAATTTTAGAAACGTGCTTTAAAACAAAAATAAAATGCCCTCCATTACTTAATAGGGGCATTTTGCGTTTTTTTGCAAAAAATCTATTCGACTTTTAGCGGACCTTCGTTTTTGGAAACGACACGCTTAATGCGCTCATTGAATTTATCACGAGATAAAAGGATAAGATTGCCACAACCAAGACAACGAATTTTAATATCCGCGCCAACCATCACAATCTGAAATAGTTTGCTTCTTGCTTTACAAGGATGAACTTTTTTCATTTCGACCACATCAAATAGACCATAATCGATATTTACCATGGCTCATCCTCCATTTTGACCGCCATCGGAACCTTGGGTAAACCAGGCATCGTCAATATTTTTCCAGTAAGGGGAATGATAAAATCGCTTCCGCTAGCTAAGCTGACTTCACGGATATGGACGCTAAATCCTTTAGGGGCTCCAAGTAATTTTGGATCATCGCTTAATGAATTCGGTGTTTTCGCCATGCAAATATAGGAGTCTCCATAACCCATGGCTTCATAATGTTCGATTGATTTTAAAGCTTCTAGGCTGTAGTCAACATCGCTAGCCCGATAAATTTCTTTGCAAATTGTGGCTATTTTTTCCCGAATTGGAGAATCTTTCTTGTAAAGAGGAGTAAAGTGGCTTGGGGTAGTAGCAAGGAAATTCATGGTTTTCTTTGCTAAATCAATGGCTCCGTCGCTACCCTTTAAGAAAGAATCAACAAAGCTATAGGCGTAACCTCTTTCTTTGCAGTACTTCTCTACAAAAAGAATCTCTTTTTCGCTATCGGAAGAAAAATGATTAATCGCGATAAGAACCGGCATCCCGAATTTTTTCATGTTAGAAAGATGGACTTCTAGGTTCGTCATTCCTTTTTTTAACGCTTCTAGATTCTCTTTGCCGAGTTCTTCATAAGCAACGCCACCATGCATCTTTAAAGCGCGAATCGTCGCGACCATTATGGCTAAATCAGGATGAAGATTGCCAATGGGGGCGACAATATCAAAAAATTTTTCCGCTCCTAAATCCGCTGCAAATCCCGCCTCTGTTATTACAATTGGCGATAATTTTAAGGCAAGTTTTGTCGCGATAAGGCTATTACAGCCATGCGCGATATTTGCAAAAGGACCGCCATGAATTAAAACGGGATTATTTTCGGAAGTTTGAACGAGATTTGGTTTAAGCGCTTCTTTCATGAGTTTCATGATGGCGTGCGTGATTTTTAAATCCTCGATGGTAATCGGATGGTCATCAATAGAATAAGCGACAATGATCTTTTTCAGCCTATCTAAGAAATCTTCATCGTTCTTTGCTAAGCAAAGAATTGCCATAAGCTCGCTAGCGACGGTGATAATGAATCCGTCTTTTCTCTTTACGCCGTTTTTCTCGCCTTCTCCAATCTCGATTTCTCTCAAAGTGCGGTCATTCATATCAATCGCCCGTTTCCAGACAACACGTTTCGGATCGATATTTAACGGATTCCCTTGGAAAATCGAATTATCGATAATTGCCGATATTAAGTTGATTGAGCTAGTTAAGGCATGCATATCGCCATTAAAATGGAGATTGATATCTTCGTGCGGCTCAATGGTGACTTTCCCGCCTCCCGTCGCCCCACCCTTTAAGCCAAACGTTGGGCCCATCGCAGGCTCTCTTAAGCAAAGCAAGGCCTTTTCGCCAATTTTATTCAAGCCATCAAGCAAGGAAATCGAGGTGGTTGTCTTCCCTTCCCCCGCTTTTGTTGGAGTGATTGCAGTAACTAAAATAAGTTTTCCGTCTTGCTTATCCTTAATTTCTTCATGGATAGCAGAATCTATTTTTGCTTTATAAAAGCCATAAGGTTCAACATATTTCTCGTTGATTCCGGCTTTTTTGCCAATTTCGCTGATTTTTAATAAAGACATGCTTTTTTCACTCCTTCCGCTTCAAAAATGATAACGTGTGAGTGCTGTTTTATCTAGAGATAATCGAGCCTAATAAAGAAAGAATATCGGAAAAAGAACTAACCCTTTCACTATGAAATTGATGGGTGAAAAAAGTTTCTTGCCGACGAATGTAATGACGGGTGCTTTCTTTAATCGCGGCTTTTGCTTCTTCTAAGGAAATCGCTCCGTCCATATAAGGGAAAAGCTCTTTGACGCCAATTGCTTTAAAAGCAGGTGCATCTCGCCCGTATTTTTCAATTAAAGGAATTGTCTCTATTAATAAGCCAAGCTGAAACATCTTCTCTACGCGCTGTTCTACCATAGGGTAAAGTTTTTCCCGTTCTAGATGCAAGGTGAAAAACTTTGTTTCGAAAATCGGTTCATGTTTTTGTTCTTTTAAAAAAGAGGTTTTGCTTCGCTTTAAGGCTAAACAAAGAGCGATATCGCGCATTACTCTTCTACGATTATTCGGATGAATTTTGTTCGCTTCCACAGGATCCAACTTTTCTAGTTCTCGATGGAGCGCTTCATTTGTCAGCGCTTCATAGTTAGAAAGATCGACATGACTCGTATCAACACTAAAATCGTAATCGAAAAGAGCACTTCGAATATATAATCCGCTACCCCCTACTAAAATCGGTGTTTTGTGACGAGAAAGAACGTCTTTAATCGCTTCTCTAGCGTCTTTCTGATAACGCGAAACATTGTATTCTTCATTCAAAGGAACAAAATCATAGAGATGATGCGGAACGATTCTTTTATCGTTTTCACTTGGAGCGGCCGTAGCGATTGATAAGCCTTGATAGACTTGAAAAGCGTCAGCGTTAATAATCTCCCCATTTAGTCTTTGGGCTAAAGGAATCGCTAAAGCGCTTTTCCCAGTTCCCGTTGCTCCGGTAAGAACGATAATCATTCTAATATCCCTTTGATACGTAAAAGCTCGTTCTCGATTAAAGGGGTTAGCGACTCAATATTCACCAGAACGGGGTTATTTTTCAGTTCGCTAAGCACTTCTTCGTATTCTTTTTTGGCGACTGCATGTTTTTGAGGGTCGCCGATAGCGAGAGCGAGTTCCTTTTTCTTTTCGATGTATTTCTCCCCTAATGCTTTGATTTCTACGCCATTTGCTTCCTGAAGCAACCTAGTAAATTCTTTAAAAAGAGGATCAACGGAAATCGTGTAGGCAACGTCTTTTGCTTTTAATATCAAAGGATCGGTAGTGAGTTCACCAAGTAGGCTATACGTATGCGACTCGGTTATTTTTACAGGCACAATCGCGCCAGTTAAATAGCTAGGGCCTTTGAAATTGACCAGCTTTCCGTTTTCGGCATAACCACTTAATATCGTTTTATCGCGCTTGCTTGGACCAGTGACTAAGATATCGTAAGTGTGGCCGATCATCGCTTCGCTATGCGCGCTTGTTGTTTTTTCAATAGTAGCCTTTAAGGCATCAAAACGTTCGTGCTTTTTTTCGCTAGAGACATTATCGACAATATTCGCGGCAGGTGTTCCTTTTCGGGGCGAATAAATGAAAGTGAAGGCGCTACTATATTGCACGCGTTCACATAAAGAGAGAGTGTCGGAAAACTCTTCGTCAGTTTCATTAGGGAATCCGACAATAATGTCGGTAGTTAAAGCGATTGAAGGCATTTTTGCGCGGATTTTATCCACCAGATCAAGATACTGTTCGCGGCTATAGCGTCTTCCCATGCGTTTTAAACAGGAAGTGCTTCCGCTTTGAACCGGGAAATGAAGCCATTTCATAATGTTTGGATAAGTTGCCATAATATCCATCGTTTCTTCATCGAATTGCGAAGGATAAGAAGTTAAGAAGCGTAATCGAGGAATACCTAATTTCGCCACTTCTTCCAATAAGCCAGCAAAAGTGGTTCCATCATGCAAATCAAGCCCATAGCTATTGACGTTTTGCCCAAGCAAAGTAATTTGTTTATAGCCTTCTTCTACTAGGGCTTTGCATTCTCTAACAATATCCTTTTGGGCTCGGCTTCTTTCACGGCCTCTCGTATAAGGGACGATGCAGTACGTGCAAAATTTATCGCATCCATAAGAGATGTTAACAAACGCTTCATAGTCATTAAGACGAATGGAGGGTAATCCTTCAACAACTTCTCCTATAGAAGATATAACGTCTATAATCCGCTCTTTCTTCAAGATAACGTCATTGAGCAAGGAAAGAAGGCGCGGAATATTGTGCGTCCCAAAAACCAAATTGACAAAAGGATAGGTTTTTGTGATTTTCTCCGCGACTTTTTCTTCTTGCATCATACAGCCACAAACGCAAAGCAAAAAAGAGGGATTAGACAAATGGTTAGCCTTGAAAGAACCAATTTCGCCATAAACTTTATCTTCGGCATTTTCGCGAACTGCACAGGTGTTAATAATAGCCAAATCCGCTTCTTTAGGATCGAATGTCCTTTTAAATCCAGCGCGCGAAAGATAACCAGCCATTACTTCTTCGTCGCGAATATTGGCTTGGCAACCAAACGTACGAATGAAAAAACGTTTGCCTTTTGCAAATAAAGCCAATCGTGCTGGAATCTCCTTAGAATCAATAACTCTAGGAGCTTTATCAACACGATTTCTCGCATTTTTCATAGACGGCAATGAACGAAATTCGCATTTCATAGGTTCTCCTCCCTCAAACAAATTGGATGAATGTGGGCGCATTCATAGGTCGAATCATCGAAATCCATAATTGCCCCATTAACAATCGCAGTCCCGTGCTTAGCCAATCCAAATGGTTCTTTCTTTCCAAAGACGATTTTATCAATCACGGAATCTTTTTCAAAACCAATGACGGAATTTAGTTCTCCAACCATACCGACGTCCGTTGCAAAAGCGGTCCCATTCGGCAAAACACGCATATCAGCAGTTTGCACGTGGGTATGGGTTCCTAATATCGCGCTGACTTGCCCATCGAAATAGAAAGCGAAAATCTGTTTCTCGCTTGTCGACTCTCCGTGATAATCCACGATGTGAATGCATGGTTCTTCTTCTAAGAGTAACTCTTCCATACATTCAATCGGAGAAAGAACTTCCTCATTCATAAAAGCAGAACCAAGTAGATTCGTAACTCTCACTAAAATCCCGTTCACTTCAAAGGCAAGGCTTCCCTGCCCTTTTGAATAGCTCTTTAAATTAAGGGGGCGAACAAGATTATCAACATCGTCAATATAATCATCGATTGCGACTTTATCATGATAATGATTGCCTAGAGTAATACAGTCGATTCCTAAATTGACCAAATAGCGATAGTGGGATTCATTAAGACCTTTACCATGTGAGACGTTTTCGCCATTAGCAATCACAAAATCCGGATTATATTTGCGCCTTAAAATAGGAAGAGCCCGCCCTAAGGCGGACCTTCCGAGTTCCCCAACGATGTCACCAAAGAAGAGGATACGCATTGTTATTTCGCGGTTTCTACGGCTTTATATTCGCGAATGACACTGACTTTGACAGTTCCTGGATAAACCGCTTCGTTTTCGATCTTTTCACGAATATCGGCAGCCATTTTAGTCGCCATTGCATCATCCACTTTGTCTGGCATAACCATAACACGGACTTCTCGCCCAGCTTGCATCGCGAAGGCTTGTTGAACGCCTTCAAAAGATTTAGCGATAGTTTCAAGTTGTTCGACACGTTTAACGTAGGTCTCGAGCGTTTCGCTTCTTGCCCCTGGACGAGCAGCGCTCAAAGTATCAGCAGCCGCAACAAGGTGAGCGATAACGCTCGTGGCTTCAACATCGCCATGGTGCGAAGCGATTGCGTTGATCACAACTTCTGGTTCACCATATTTTTTCGCAAGTTGAACGCCAAGTTGAACATGGCTTCCTTCTTGTTCGAAATCAACAGCCTTACCAATATCGTGTAAGAGTCCCGCGCGACGTGCGAGGAGCTGATTTTGTCCGAGTTCGGCAGCCATGATTCCACACAAATAAGCGACTTCAATGGAATGGTCTAAGCCATTTTGCCCATAAGAAGTACGATATTTAAGTTTGCCTAAATATCCAAGCAATTCGCGGTTGATTTTTGGTAAACCTAGGCGGAAGGCGGCTTCTTCACCAGCTTTTTGGGTCTCCGCTTCCAAATCACGTTTGCAGCGGGAGGCAACTTCTTCAATTCGTCCAGGTTGGATTCTTCCATCCTTGACTAAGAATTCAAGGGTTCGCTTTGCGATTTCGCGGCGAATTGGGTCAAAGCAGGAAACGGTAATAACTTCAGGAGTATCATCGATAACGATATCAACCCCAAGAGTTTGTTCGATGATACGGATATTTCTTCCTTCTCTCCCGATGATTCTCCCCTTCATATCGTCATTAGGGAGAGAAACAACGGACACGGTTCTTTCGGTCGTCACTTCTTGGGCGTATTTAGCGCAAGCCAATGAAAGAATTTCAGCACTTTTTTGCTGTGCGGTTTCTTTAGCTTCGTCTTCTTGGTTTTTAATATAAGCAGCGATTTCACTGCTCATTTTGCTTTCCACGCGAGCCATGATTTCGTCATGTGCTTCTTTGGTGGACATTCCAGAAACTTTCTCAAGCTCTTTAATGATGGAATCGATTTTTTCATCGTATTCAGCGGCTTTCTTATCGCAATCAGCGATTTTCTGCGTAAGAGTATCGTTGCGGCGATCGAGTTCAGTTTCCTTTTGAAGGAGTTGATTGTCGCGACGAGAAATAGACTCTTCTCTCGCATCGAGTTTGGCTTGTTCGGCAAGCGCTTCAGATTTCATCTCACGAATCTCTTGCTGCGCTTGTTGCTTGGCCTCAAACGTCATTTGCTTTGCGTCAAGCTCAGCGTTTTTCGCAATTCTTTCCGCCTTAATCTCAGCATCACGAATGATTTGTTTTGCTTGAGCCTCAGCGCCCTTCTTCTTAAATCTTGGAAGCACGTGGTAAATCAAAACAACCACAAGCGCCCCGACTAAGGCTGCGCAAATTGCAATGATGAGCGAAATCCACCATGCTAAAGGACTAGCCTCAGCCAAAATGTTTAAACCGACTAACATAAAATTCTCCTAATAAAAGCCCATTTCGGGGCTCGCTCCAAATTAAGATGATGTTTTGTATATAACGGTGAATACCGATAAGACAATTCACAACCAATCTATGGCGTGAGCACCCAACTAGGTACATTTATATTTTATCAAGCAAAGAACAATGTGGCTATAACTTATGCGAATAGAAGGGCAATTCGTGAATTCTTTCGAACCAATTCATTTTAGAACAATGATAAAAGTTCTATTTGTACTTCTTTAAAAGGAAGCCAATAAAGAGAATGGGCGCATAAAAACTTTAGAAAAATTATAGATTCACGCTGAAAAAACTGATGGATTTAGTCTTCGCTAATAGTGGCTGCGCCATTCTTGAGTTTTTCACGGATTTCCTTATCAACGGCATCCGTAATCTCAGGATGCTCTTTTAAATAGGAAGAAGCAGCGTCTTTGCCGTTTCCGATTTTATCGCCATTAAGGATGAACCAGCTGCCAGTCTTTTGGAAAACGCCAAGCTGGGTCCCTAATTCTAGGAGTTCGCCTTCACGAGTAAATCCTTGGCCATAAATCATCTCGATGGTACAAGATTTAAATGGTGGAGCAACTTTGTTTTTGACCACTTTGACTTTGACTGTGTTACCAATGATATCCTTACCGTTTTTAATTGCATCAGCACGGCGTATATCCAAACGGATGGTCGCATAGAATTTAAGTGCCCTTCCGCCCGTTGTCGTTTCAGGATTCCCATACATTACGCCAACCTTTTCGCGAATTTGGTTAATAAAAATGACTAAGCAACCGGTTTTGTCTAAGACGCCCGCGAGCTTTCGCATGGCTTTTGACATAAGACGAGCTTGTAAGCCCACTTGGTTATCGCTCATGACGCCATCAAGTTCTGCTTGAGGAACTAGCGCGGCAACGGAATCAACGATGATGATATCGATCGCTCCGCTTTGAGCGAGCATTTCAACGATTTCAAGCGCTTGCTCGCCGCTATCTGGTTGAGAAAGAATGAGTTCATCGATATTGACGCCCAACTTTTCAGCGTAATCGGGGTCGATTGCGTGTTCAGCATCGACATAAGCGGCTCTACCACCTTTTTTCTGAGCTTCCGCAACCGCTTCTAACGCTAGTGTGGTTTTGCCGCTGCTCTCTGGTCCATAGATTTCTACGATCCTTCCGCGCGGATATCCGCCGACGCCAAGAGCTTGATCAAGAACCAAACTCCCGGTTGGAATCACGTCCACGTTGACCTTTGGGTGGTCTCCTAAACGCATGACTGACCCCTTGCCATAAACCTTTTCAATGCTTCTAAGCGCTTCTTCTAGCGCTTCATCTTTTTTGTCTGCCATAGAAACAGTACCTCCACTTATCTATAGACCAATATCTGGACTTTTTACCAAAAAAATTAAAAATAATGCGCTTTTTGATTATTTTTGATCCTCTTTTAAGACGGATATGTTCTGAACAAGATAGATAATCCCGCTGAGTAAACTCGCAAATGTGGCTAGATAAACAAAAATCAAGGCGATTCTACCTAGCCCCCAACCTAAATCGAAATAGCTAAATGGCCAGCCATTTAATAAAACAAGAGGAATAGCGATCATTTGAAGGACGGTTTTGATTTTCCCAAAGACATTTGCAGCAAGCACCTTTCCTTTTCCCGCCGCGATAAAACGCAATGCATCAACAGCTAAGTCGCGAAGAATCATGATAATGACGCAAAAAGTCGGAATTGTTAATGTCTCAAGATAAAAGTGAGGCAAAACTAAATAAATCAATAAAGAGTCGACAAGAAGCTTATCGGCGACAGGATCGAGGAATTTGCCCAAATCGGTGACTTGATGCCATTTTCTCGCTAAGTAGCCATCCACAAAATCCGTTGTGGCAGCGATGACAAAAACGACAAATGCGATGAAATAATATAAATTAACACCGTATTCAGCGTCTCCCAAAAAGGGAACAGGCAAATTCGGAATGAAATTAAGGGTGAATAAGGAAAGGAGCAATAAAGAGACTAGAGCAATGCGAGTGACGGTAATCTTTGTTGGTATATTCATAATAATTCCTCTAATCCAATGAGTATCCGGCTCTATAAGCCATGTTTTGTCGAGGGCGAATATTAATCTCAGGTTACCCTGGAAGAGTCATCTTCAATTCGATTTCCCTTCTTCCTCTACCAAATTTGAGTTTCTCGCTTGTGGGGTTTACCGCGTTTCATCTTGATGTCGCCATCAAGCTCGTCTCTGTGGCACTTTAAAGAGAAGACATCTACGAGAGAGTTTCTCCGCCGTTACGTACTCCTACGTACCTAGGGTTATTGATTCCCCTAGCGCAATCGTTACGGTCATCGCAGACCGTGCGAGCATGGACTTTCCTCTATTTCCAATCAGAAACAGCCATCGCCCGAGCCGGATAATTGGTTATTTTAAATCAGCTTCGGAGAAACCATGCCGGTAAAGGAAGTCTTCCAATTTGTGGCAGCGCTGAATCCATTCCATGTTTTCCGCAGTCACTTTGTCGCTTGGCTTAATTCCTTCAAGCCTCTTATTGAGAGAGGCATTTTCGATTTCAAGCTGTTTCGCGCGTTCATAGAGTTCACCATACTTCTTATTTGCGGAAGAATAGCTAGCGTCATAAGCGGCGATTTTGCCTTCCAAAGCTTCAATTTTAGTGTCTTTCTCTTTTAAAAAACGCGCAAATAACTGGTAATCTGCAATGATTTCGTCAAGGAAGGAGTCGACTTCGTCAGGATTATATCCTTTGACGTCTTTTGTAAATTTCTTGTCGAGGATTGCTTTTGCTGTTAAATTCACTTTGTTTTCCATAATTAAAGGCACTCCCTATATTATAGGGAACTCGCCTCTTTACTTCAACGAATGAGCGTGATGGTGTCATTATGACGTAATTTGTTTCCGGGCATCTATGACGTAATTTGTTTCCATC
>ERZ808245.179-NODE-179-length-36383-cov-3.960664_pt1 | contig 36383 bp, 28 predicted proteins | sample MGYA00521243_ERZ808245 | MGnify/ENA primary metagenome ERZ808245 (study PRJEB31516, sample SAMN03275576) | gut metagenome | biome: mammalia-associated habitat; material: feces | host: Papio cynocephalus | place: Kenya | collected 2012-07-07 ... | reverse complement strand
ACGTTGCACACGATGAACACCGCTTTCAAATTTAAGTCTGCTATATGCTCCCTTGCCCGAAACTTGGAACACCGCTTCTTTCATTCCGCCCAGTTCAATTTCGTTTGTGGAAAGCATTTCAACTTTAAATCTGTGTTTTTCTGCATACATTATATACATTCTAACAAGTTCGGCAGCAAAAAGCCCCGCTTCGTCACCGCCAGCACCCGCTCTTATTTCCATAATGACGTTTTTGTCGTCATTTTCGTCCTTTGGAAGAAGTAAGATTTTAAGTTCTTGCTCGCAGTTTTCCTTTTGCTCTTTGCACGACTTAATTTCTTCCTCGGCAAGTTCTCTCATCTCGGCGTCTTTTTCGCTTTTTAAAATTTGCTCTGCGTCACCCAGATTTTCAGAAATCTTTTTGAGTTCCCTATATTTTTCAACTATTGGCATGAGGTCGCTGTGTTCCTTTGCAAGTTTTTGCCAAGTTCTGTTGTCGGCAATAACTGCAGGGTCTGCAATCTTGCTTGTCAAATCTTCAAATTTCTTTTCAATGCTATCCAGTTTTTCTATCATTTTTCTTTTTCCTATTTTTTATTTTCCCTTGCCACAACAATTCTATCACACTGCGAGTAGTCTTTTATAAGTTGTGTATTATATCCGCAACCCCGAAATATCTCTTGCACCGCCTCACCTTGATTGCACCCAATTTCCATAAGTATGACGCCCTGTTCCTTTAGATAATTCCCAGCGAAATTCGCAATTTGTCTATAAAATTTCAGCCCGTCCTCGCCACCGTCAAGCGAGAGCCATGGGTCGTGGTCTTTCACTTGTGGGTCAAGAGTAAAAATTGTGCTTGTTTCAATGTAAGGTGGGTTTGAAATTATTATATCAAATTTGTCGTCCTTTTTCAACCCCTCAAACATATCCCCCAAAACAAACTTAACATTTTTCACCCCAAGTTTTTTCCCGTTTTCTTTTGCCACGGATAACGCTTTGTTTGAAATATCTGTTAGGACGACTTCAACACCCCCCTTTGTTTCACAAGAGATTGTAAGTCCAATACACCCGCTGCCGCAGCATAGGTCAAGTACTCGTGTTTTTTCTTGAAATTTCGACAAATATTTTAAACTTTGCTCCACCAAAAGCTCCGTTTCTTTCCTTGGGCTTAAAACATTTTCATTTGTCACAAAATCTCGTCCATAAAAACATTTTCGCCCCAGAATTTTGTCAAGTGGCATATTTTTCTTCAATTTTTCGACCACTTCTTGCAAAATTCCTATTTCTTCGTCAGAAAAATCGCTTTTTAGCAAATATTCTTTCGTATTCAAGCGTAAAACATCGCAAATAACACTTTTTATGTCATTTGTGTCGAAATTTTGGATATTTTGAAGTTCAATTCTCATTTTTTCCAACAATTTACTGCGTTTCACAACTTTTTTCTCCAATTTTTGCTATTTTTTTGCAACTTTTGCTAAATTTTTGCAACTATTTGTATTATAAGTCAAAATTTGACTTTATTCTCTGTTTATTGTCATTTTGACGGCTCTGTGCCATTCGTCAAGGAGTGGTTTCATTTGGTCAAAAGATTTTTGTGGGGTGAAAGTTTTTTGCGAGGACAAAAGTGACTTAATCTCGCCCAAAGTTTCATATGCACCCGTTGCAAGCCCCGTCATAAACATTGCACCCATACAAGTACTTTCCATGTTTGATGTTATAAGGCGAGTTTGCACAAGGTCGCACACAAACTGCACCAGAAAGTCGTTCACGCTGCCGCCGCCGTCCACGTGCAATTCCTTTATCTTTATGCCCGTTTCCTTTTCCATGGAATTTAAGACGTCATAGCACGAATATGCCATAGACTCAAGCACACTTCTTGCGATGTGTCTTTTGTCCGTTCCACGAGTTATGCCCGAGATTGTCGCCCGTGCTTCCATATCCCAATATGGTGTCCCAAGCCCAGTAAAAGCTGGCACAAGATAGACCCCCTCATTGTCACTTATGCTTGTGGCAAGAGTTGTGAGTTCTTGTGGAGTTTTGGCAACACCCAAGTTATCTATTGCCCAATCGACTGTGCTACCGCTGTTAAACACACTTCCCTCAAGGGCGTAGCACATTTTGCCTTTAATTTTGTATCCTACTGTGGAAAGCAGCCCTGTCTTGCTGTCCAAAATGTCTTTGCCCGTATTAAAGAGCATAAAGCAGCCTGTGCCGAATGTGTTTTTGACCATTCCCTTTTCAAAGCAGCCTTGCCCAAAAAGTGAGCCTTGTTGGTCACCAACAAGTCCCGCAACGGGAATTTCGCCGCCAAAAAGTGTTGTTTTGCCTACAATTTTGTCATTTGCAACAACTTTTGGCAAAACTTCTCGTGGCACGCCAAAGAATTCTATAAGTTCATCGTCCCAATCCATGGTGTGAATGTTGAATAGCATTGTTCTGCAAGCGTTTGTCACGTCACTCACAAAACTCTTGCCCTCTGTTAGTTTGAATACAAGATAACTTTCAATCGTCCCCACGCAAAGTCTGTGCTCACGACACGCACGCTTCACTTCGGGAACATTCTCCATAAGCCACTTGATTTTCGTTGCAGAAAAATATGCGTCTGGAAGAAGCCCCGTTTTTTCCTTAATTACTTTCGCCATATGGCTTCTTTTTAATTTTTCGCACTCCTTTGCTGTTCTTCTGCATTGCCAAACGATTGCATGAGAAAGTGTTTTTCCTGAAAGTTTGTCCCAGCAGACAACCGTTTCTCGCTGATTTGTTATGCCGATACCATAAATTTCGCTTGCGGAAATTCCTTTGCAAACTTTCTTTACACATTCCACAACTTTGCTCCAGATTTCCTCGGCGTCATGCTCCACCCATGCGGGTTTTGGGAAATATTGCTTGAAGTGTTGTTTTTCAACTTTTGCTATTGTGTTTTTCTTAACGTCAAACAGCAAAGCCCTAACGGAAGTTGTGCCAGCGTCTATGGTCAAAATGTATTTCATATTTACCCCTTTTATTTCACATAATTATTTTATCACTAAATATTCAATTTACAAAATGGTTTTAAGGGCAATTTGCTTGACTAAAATTCTTAAAAACTTTATGCTATAGATAGGAGAAAAATATGTTTAGTAGGTCAGTTTGTATTATTGGCGGCGGAATTGTGGGGGCATTTTTGTTTAATGAGTTGTCCCTTATGGGTGAACGCCCAGTGCTTGTTGAAAGGGGTGAAGACGTTGCCCTCGGGGCGACAAAGGCAAATAGTGGCATTTTGCATGCGGGTTATGACTGCGAAGTTGGCTCGAAAAAAGCAAAATATAACGTTGAGGGACTGAAGATGTATCGTGCGGTGGCAAAACGTCTTGGCGAGAAGATTGTAAATTGTGGCAGTCTTGTTGTGGGCGACAAAGATAGCAAGCCTCGCCTTGAGGAACTTTTGTCCCGTGGCAAGAAAAATGGCGTGAAGCATATGTCAATTTTGCCAAGAAGCGACCTTTTGAACCTTGAACCAAATTTGGCTGACGAGGTTGAGTGGGGGCTTTATGCAAAAGACGCTTGCATAATTTCACCTTATCACTTTTGCGTGTCACTTTGCGAAGAGGCGGTGCTTAATGGCGGCGACCTTAGACTTAATTTTAGACCAATAAAAATCTTCAAAGTTCCAAGAGAGATAATTGACAGATTAAGCCCAGACACGTTCTTTCATCATTTATCTTATATTCAAAAACGATATGAAGATGAGCCACTTGATGACTTCTGCTATGTTGTAATTTCGACCAGAAGTTATGTCATCTGTGACAGTGTTATAAACTGTGCAGGGGCGGGCATAAATGACGTTTCAAGATTGCTTCTTGAAAATTTATTTCGCACAAAATTTGTAAAGGGCGAATATATTTTGCTTGATAAGAGCGAAGGTAACTTGGTTCATAGACCTATCTTCCCACTCCCCGACAAAAACGGAAAAGGAATTTTGGCGTGTCCAACTGTGCATGGCAATGTGTTTTTTGGGCCAACAGCAACTGAAACAACAGCGGGTGACGTGTCAGTTACAAGCGAGGGCATTGCAAAAATAAAATCTAACGCAGTGAAACTTGTCAAAAATATAAACTTCAAGAAGGCAATAAAACTTTATGCGGGCTTAAGGGTGAAAACGGGCGATGACTTTGAGTTGTATTATAGCAAAGAAAATAGAGGCTTCATAACTCTTGCGGGAATATGCTCCCCTGGCTTGACCTCTGCCCCAGCGATTGCACACGAAGTGGTGGAATATTTGCAAAAGATTGACGTTGTTGGAAATATTTACAGACGTAGGCCACAACCCAACAGAAAACTTGTAAAGAGAAAACCTTATACAAATATTTTTGAACTTAGCCCTGAAAGACGTGAAAAACTTATAGAACGCAATGGTGATTATGGCGAAATTGTTTGCAACTGCGAGAAGATAACAAAAGGTGAAGTTTTGGACTTGCTTAAAAAATCACCAATTCAGCCACTAACAACAGACGGCGTAAAGCGCAGACTTAGAGCCACCATGGGGCATTGCCAAGGGTCGTTTTGTTATGGCAAACTGGTGAAAATTATGGCAGATTATTATAATGTTGACGAAAGCGAGATTTTTGCCCGAAGCGAAACAAGCGTTATAACTGGAGATATAAAATCTGGCGGACTTTATGAAGTAAATAATTGCGAAAACACATGCCGCAAGCGGAAAGTGAGAAATATAAATCGTAAAAAATAACAATTTGAAATGGAGCGAAAATGGAAAGAAAGGAATTTGACATTGTTGTAATTGGCGGAGGCAGTGCGGGACTTGCAAGTGCTATTGAAGCAGATAAGTCTGGGCTTAAAGTTGCCGTTTTGGAACGGGACAATAGGCTTGGCGGGATACTCAATCAATGTATTCACAATGGGTTTGGGCTTAACTACTTTAAACAAGAGTTGACGGGGCCAGAATATGCACAGAGATTTGTGGATAAATTAAGTGGCACAAAAGTTGAGGTTTTTCTTGGCACGACTGTTCTTGAAATTGCAAAAGTTGAAAACAATTTGCAAGGCAAGATAAATTATGAAATTCGCACTATAAGCAGAAATGGTGAAATATTTTTTGTGGCAAAATCTGTAATTTTTGCCACTGGCTGCAGAGAACGACCAAGTGCAAGCATTTCCCTTTGCGGGGACAGGTCTGTGGGGGTAATTTCTGCGGGCAGCGCTCAACGACTTATAAATATATATGGCAAAATGGTTGGCAAAAAAGTTGTAATTGTGGGAAGTGGCGACATTGGTCTTATTATGGCAAGGCGGCTTAGATATGAGGGGGCTGAGGTTGTTGGTGTGTATGAAATTATGCCTTATCCATCGGGGCTTAAGCGAAACATTGTGCAGTGCCTTGAGGACTACAACATTCCTTTACATCTTTCAAAGACTGTTTGCGAAGTGATTGGAGATAACAGAGTTGAGGGCGTTATTGTTGCTCCAGTGAAAGAAGACTTTTCGTTTGACGAGGAGCAAAAAGAATATGTGCCATGCGACACAGTTATATTGAGCATTGGGCTTGTGCCAGAAAACGACCTTGCGGAAAATCTTGGAGTGAAATTAAACCCAATGACAAACGGAGCTGAAGTTGACGAATATTTGCAGACAAATCTTGCGGGAGTGTTTTCTTGCGGCAACGGACTTCATGTGCATGACATTGTGGACAATGTTTCTCACGAGGCAGAACGAGCGGGGCAAAACAGTGCAAAATTTGTTTTGGGACAACTTAATACAACTATTCCTCATACAATTTTGCCAAAAAATGGCGTTAGATATGTAAACCCAACAACTTTTTATGAAGGCAGTGGGGTTGTGAATATAAATTTTAGAAGCAACAATGTTTATAGAGATAAAAAGATTGTTGTTAGAAGTGGTGACAAAGTTATGAGAGAAATTGAAAAGAAAGTTATTTTGCCAGCGGAAATGGAAACTGTTGTTGTGGCGAAAAATAATGTAACAAGCGACATTGAAGTGAGCATTGAATAAGGGGGAGAAAATGGAACTAACTTGCATAATGTGTCCTGTGGGGTGCAGTTTGAAAGTGGAAAAAGTGGGAGATGAAGTTGTGGTGACGGGCAACAGATGTCCAAGAGGTGCTGAATATGGCAAAAACGAAGCCACTTGCCCAAAACGCATGGTGACCACTGTAGTTAAAACTGCAACTGGAACAATTTGCCTAAAAACAGATAATCCTATTGACAAAAAACTCGTTGACGATTGCCTAAGAGCGACAAAAACACTTGAAATTGCAAAAGATGTTAAACTTGGCGATATTGCAATCAAAAATGTATGCGGAAGTGATGTAAATCTTGTTGTGACGGAAATAAACGAAAATAACTAGAATTATATTTTGCAAAAAAAGCATTATAAGCGAAAAGTGACAATTAGTTTTAGTAAAAATGTGATATTTTTATTTAATTGTTTGTATGTTTTATTTCTATATCTTATTTATGTTGTTTTTTTGATAATAAAGATATAAATATAATCGCTACATTGCAGTAATAATCATATGTTTGTAAAATAAAAACACAACTCGTAATGGGCTGTGTTTTTTGTATTTATATATTTTTAAGTTTTGTTATTAAGACATGTTATTTTATCAAAGGATATTTCAATAATACCTTAATATACATAAACATTAAGCGGACAGGCGGTGATAGACTGTGGTGGAAGCTGAGTCGATGAGCAGAATGCCAAATCTTTGATAGAGGACGACTTCGCCTTCTTCTTCCGCTTTGTCTGGGTTTATGTAGAAAAGTCTGTATTGATTGGAATAATCTTTATATTGTGTTTGATTTAAGAGGCTGTCACGGTCTGTTGGGATTGAGGTTGTGTCAACTCTTGAGCAGAGGCTGCTTATGCTGGAGTCAAAATAGACAACTTTTGTGGTGAGCATACGGCTTGCAAGTCCGTCACCCGAGCCGATGAATGTTATTTTTACATCTCTGCTTGGGGCGGAGATTTTGTTTGTAAGTTGTGAGCCATCTGTTGAGTTGCAAATTGCTGTGAAGGTGAGTTCACATGAACCATTTGAATTGTTGTCCAAAACTGAAAGTTCAAGTTTGCAACTTATGTTTTGAAGTTTGACGCTGCCCGATTTTGTGAAAACTTGCAAAAGTGTTCCGCTGTGAAAGAGTGAGCTTTTGGCGTAGTTTATGTTTATGGCTCCGCTTGTTGAATAGGCGTATATGCCATAGGTTACACCCACTTCATAGACTGTTATGTTGCCCGAGGTTGAGGTGAGTGAAGCTGCGGATTCGAGTGTGTTTATTGTTATGTTCCCTGCGCCCGAGTGAATTGTGGCAAGTTCGGACGAGGTGTTTTTGAGATAGTTGATTGAGATGTTATTTGCTTGTCCGTCTGCCCCTTCGCTTAAAATTACTCCATAAAGTGAGGATATGTTGAGGTTTGCACCGCTTGAATACATTTTAACTTCATATGGTGAGGTTTCTTGACCAATTTTTCCTAGGTCAATATCGCCGCCGTTTGTTGTTATGGAAACATTGCTGTTTAGGTTGCAAAATTTGACAGTTGGTGAGCCAGTGGCATTTATGACAAGCCCACGAGAGAGGTTAAGTGTTCCCTCGCCGCCCATATAAAAGTCAAAAGTTCCGCTGTTTGTGGAAAAGACAATTTGTTCGGCGGAAAATTCTTTTTTGCCAGAGATTTTTGCCTCTCCGAATTCTGTTTGGAAATTAAGAGTTTTCATGGTGTCATTTGGGGTGACTGTCACGTTGCCGTCTGCGGCACTTTGCAAGAATAGGTGTTTGCAAGAAATGTTCCCTGTGAGTTCCTCATTTGTTTCGGAGTCTGTGTATTTTTGAGAGGAAGTGAGGGTTACGTCTGACTTTCCGCAACTGGCATAGATTGCTGTGTAGGCTGTTTGTGGGAGGGCAACACGGATATTTGATTCTGTATAACTAAGCCAGCCTTTTGGTTCTGAAATTTTGATGACCATGGTTGTTAGGTCTTCTGTGGTGTCTATGTAGGTGGAGAAAAGTTGGCTTTGCTTTTTGGTGGAAATGCTATAGTCTGCGTTTACAGATTTCACGTAGCCCGAGATGTTTTGATTGTAGGTGATTGTAATTTCGTCATTGCTTGAGGGATAGATTGAAATGCGGCTGAGGTCGGAGGTTATTTTCATCGCTTGGACGGCGTAGAGGTCTGACGTGTCAAGCGTGACTACTTCTTTTTTATTGAGGACTATATATTTGTAGCCCAAAATTTCCGTCCCTGGGGAAAGAAACATTATGGCAAAACACCCGCCGACCACTGCCAGAATGGACAGCAGAAAGACGGATAGATAGATAAAAAACTTCTTTTTTTTGCTCATTTTTGCTCCTTTTTTGCCGCAAAATGTATTTATTTGCAACATTTATCCACATTTTGTCAAATTTTGTGGATAACTTAGTCTTTTGGCTCGATGATTGCTTTTATTCTGCGAACGCCTGCTGAAGATGACTCTTCTTTGACTATTTTGAAGTGTCCGAGTTCGCCAGTGTGCTTTGCATGAGGTCCGCCGCAGATTTCTTTGCTGACGTTGCCTATTGTATAGACTTTTACTCTGTCGCCATATTTGTTTTCAAAAACACCAACTGCATTTTGGGCTTTGGCTTCGTCAAGGGTCATCTCTTGGCACACAACTGGAATGTCTTTTTCGATTGCGTCATTGACAAATTTTTCAAGTTTAGTCTTTTCTTCGTCTGTTAGTTTGTGGTCGCAGTTGAAGTCAAAACGCAAACGCTCAGACGTAATATTGCTGCCCTTTTGGTTGATATTTGGGTCTATAATTGCTCTGAGTGCTGCACCCAAAAGGTGAACGGCGGTGTGAAGTCTTGTTGTTTGCACACCAGTGTCGGCAAGCCCGCCTTTGAAAACTTGGTCAACGTTTGCTTTACTTTTTTCTTGGTGATTTTTGAAGGCTGCGTCATAGCCCTCTTCGTCAACTGTAAGACCTTTTTCGGCGGCGAGTTCTTTTGTGAGTTCTAGTGGAAAGCCAAAAGTGTCATAAAGTCTGAACGCTGTTTTGCCGTTTAAAACGCCGTCTTTGCAATATTGTGCAACTTTTTCAAATTCCTTTATGCCAGTTAGAAGCGTTTTTGAAAACTTTTCACATTCAAGTTTTATGGTGTTTTGAATATGGGCAGTTTTCTCCACAAGTTCTGGATAGAACTCATGATAAATTTCGACAACAACTGGAACGAGGTCGCAAAGTTTTTCACTTTCAAAACCTAATCTTGAAGCGCAGTTTATTGCTCGTCTTAAAAGTCGTCTTAGGACATATCCTTGCCCAACGTTAAGTGGCTCGACGCCGTCACCGATGATAAACACGCTTGCCCTAATGTGGTCGGCGATAATTCGCATATTGCGTTTTGTTGGTTCATTTAGAAGATAATATTTGCCGCTGATTTCTTCAATTTTCTTAATGATAGGGGCAAAAAGTTCGGTGTCATAGACGCTCTCTAGCCCATTTGAAATATATAGAAGTCTATCGAAGCCAAAGCCAGTGTCAACGTTGCGTTGAGGGTTTCTTTCCAGTTTGCCACCTTTTTGTCTTATAACATATTCCATATAGACGTCATTGCCTATTTCGATATATTTTCCGCAAGAACATGATGGGTTGCAGTCTTTGCAACATTTTGGCTTGCCTGTGTCAATAAACATTTCGCTGTCTGGCCCGCATGGTCCAACACCACTTGCCAAAATCCACCAGTTGTGTTCTTTTGGAAGAAGGAAAATTTTGGACTCTGGAACGCCGCAAGAGAGCCAAGCATTGTAACTCTCATTATCTCTTGGGGCTGTTTCGTCACCTGCAAAAACAGTGACTGCGATGTCCTCTTTTGGGATAGCGAGATATTTTGGGTTGGTTAAGAAGTCATAACTCCATGCGATTTTTTCCTTTTTGAAATAGTCGCCCAAACTCCAGTTGCCTAGCATTTCAAAAAAGGTGCAGTGATAGTCGTCACCAACTTCGTCAATGTCGCCCGTGCGGACACATTTTTGAATGTCAACAAGTCTTTTGCCACATGGGTGCTTTTCGCCCAAAAGATATGGCACAAGGGGTTGCATGCCAGCGGTGGTGAACAAAACAGAGGGGTCGTTTTCTGGCACGAGTGAGGCGGAAGGAATGTAGGCGTGTCCACGCTCTTTATAAAATTCTATCCACATTTCTCTTAGTTGTTTTGCTGTAAGTTTTTTCATTTTTTTATCTTCTTTTATCTAAATTTTTGTTATTTTGTAAAATCATTGCAATTTTTGTAACATTTTTGCTAAATTTATGAAATTATTGTTTTTTTGTGTATCTTTTTGTCAAAATATTGCTAAAAATGTGCTTTTGTTGCAAGATATGTATTATTTTGTTATAAAAATTTGCATTTTTGCTAATTTTGTTTTAAAAGCCAATGTCCTCTGGTGGGACTGGTGGAGGTGGGGCGGTGTCTTCAAGCGAACGTTTGTCGGCGTTTACTCCCACGTCAACAAATGATGTTATTTCTGGCACCCACTTAATGTCAATTTCTGCCAAGGCACCGTTACGGTGTTTTGCCAAAATAAGTTTGCACATGTTTGGGCCGTCTGTGGCTTCAACATCAGAATATTTTGAAGGGTTGTAAATAAACATAACGATATCTGCGTCTTGTTCAATAGCACCCGACTCTCTAAGGTCACTTAGAACGGGTTTGTGGTCCTCACGCTTTTCCACGTCACGGGAAAGTTGTGACAAAAGCAAGATTGGAACTTGAAGTTCACGAGCGGCAATTTTAAGATTTCTTGTGAGTTCGGTGATTTCTTGTTGACGATTTACTTCTCTGCCACGCTTTGCTTCGGACATAAGTTGAAGATAGTCAATCATGATAAGGTCAAGACCTTTTTCACGTTTTAATCTTCTGCATTTGCTTATTATTGTGCTTGGCGAGTTGAGTGATGAGTCGTCAATAAATATATTTGCTTCGGCAAGTTTTTTGTTGCCTTCCCAAAGGGCTTTCCAATCGGCACCAGACAATGTTCCGCCTAGGGCTTTGCTTAGGCTGACGCCACTTATGGAGCAGAGTGACCTTTGAGCAATTTGCTCTTTTGGCATTTCAAGCGAGAAAACTGCACAACTGCGTTTGCCTTGAAGGGCGGCATAGTTTACAAGGTTCATTGCCAAACTGGACTTCCCCACACCTGGACGGGCGGCTATTAAAATTAAGTCACTCTTTTGAAGTCCGTTTGTTATTCTGTCCAGTTCTGCAAAGCCAGTTGGAATTCCACGAGTAAGTCCGCCGTTTTTGTCGATTTCTTCAAATTTTGCAAGAACATTGTCGAGAGCGGTCGAAATTGGCTCTAAGTTTGAAGTATCTTCCTTTTCGGCAATGTCAAAAACTGTCTTTTCTGCAAAGGCAAGCACGTCTGTTTCGTCTGGCGAATAGGCTTTGTCAATTATGTCTTGACTGGCGTGGATAAGTTTTCTTAAAAGCGAGTCACGTTTTACAATATCTACATAGTGCTTTGAGTTGCTGGCACTTGGGACAATGTTTGTGAGCATGGCTATGTAGTCAATTCCGCCAACACTTTCCATTAGTCCACGTCTATCAAGTTCGTCAGTCAAAGTTACATAGTCAATGGGCTTGTTTTGTTTAAAAATTTCCTGCATGCACTCAAAGATTGTTTTGTGGGCCTCGGTGTAGAAGTCATCGGGCGAAAGATTTGCCACAATGGAAAAAGCAGAGTTTTCATCAAGCAAGCAGCAACCCAAAACCGATTGCTCGGCTTCAAGACTGTTTGGCGAAATTCGTGCTAATTTTTTTGCTTTAAGTTTATCGTTTTCCATAGTTTATCCTTTTAGTAGTCTTATTATCCAACAAAAGTTGCAAGTAGTCAAGAGTTAATCTGCAAATGGGTCACGAGCGGACTCTTTTGTTTCCATTTCCCTACGTTTTTTGTCCCGCTTGGAAAAGATTATAAACCCGATGAAAAGTGCTGTTCCAAACATCAAAATTGTGCATAACACTTGGGCGACAGTTGTGTAACCCGAAACTTCATTTGACAAAAGATAATTTATAAACAAAATTATGGGAAGTGACACAAGAGCAATTATCCCAACCCTTTTTGCATAAACATAAATCATTGTCTTTGTATCCATAACTTGCCTAGCGGTGTTCTTATCCAATTTTTTTGACATTATCTATTCCTTTTCACTCTTTTTCGACTTTTTATTTTTCATATTTTTCTTTTTCGTCATCTTCTCTTCTTTTTCGCCAAGAGCCTTCTGCACTTCGTCATGAAGTCCACTATAGTTTATATTTTCTTGCACTATAGTTTTGTTTTCTTCAACTATAGTGTTCTTTTTGTCGTCTATTGTTGAAATATTTGTTTTTTTGTCAAATTGTGAAAGATTGTCATTTTGTGGTGTATTTTCGTCCAAATTGTCGTTTGCTGCCACAAATTGTTGAATGTTTTGAAGTGCGTTCATGCCACGTTTTGTTTTGTTGCGTTTGACCACTGCACAAATCGTGCCACCCACGGCAAATACAACTATTCCGCACGCAAGACTTATGATATACCAAATGGCTTGGTTGGCTGTTTTTCGCCAAAGTTGAATGGTGCCAGAGATGTTGTTGCCAAAGTCCCAGACGTAAATGCCCATTTCGTTTTTGTCGGTATTTGCATGAAGTCTTTTGTATGGAGTGGAAAAGCCAAAGAGATAATGTGCGTCCTCTTCTCCCACTCCCAAAAGGTCACACGCTGCTTCAACTATAGTTGTGCCTTGTGTGTAACTTTTGCTGTCTGAAGAGATTGTTATATTCTTCACAAGATATGGTTCTTGCAGATTGTAGTAGAATGGTGCGCAAGTTTCAAGGTAGGTCACAGTAAAGGTCTTTTCAATCACTTCATAATCTGTAACGCTCACTGGGGTGTCGGATAATGAGGTGTAGAAATCTCTATCTATAACAACTGCACCTGACACCTCGTCATATGTAAAGGCATTTGGACAAAAGAACATAATGTAGCCATAGACGCTGGCAAAGGACATTTGAATTGAAAAGTAGTCGTAAGTCGAAAAGTCATTTGCTATTGCCCAGTTTTTCTTTGGCTCAATTTCAAAGTCGTCACTGGTGAGGAACCTTGTGTCTTGAGTTTTGACAAATTGAAATTGCTTGTCCAATGTGTCAAGATTTTTTTCGGCATAATCGTATATATTTCCGTATAATGCGACAAGATTTTCTTTATATGCTTCATTTAAACTATCGCTATATTTTACAAGTAGTTCGTAAAGGCTTCTTCTTTGTGGGTTGTTAAGTCCAGATAGGCTGACAGAAAGTGTGCAGCGGACTTGCCCTGCGGAACTGAGTTCTGTTACAAGTGTCACCGCTCCGCACCCGCAAGCAACAAGGCTCACTAGCACAAGAAAAATTGACGTTAAGATGTATTTTAGTTTTTTCACATTTTCTCCTAGTTATAGTTAAACAAACTTCCATAGACAAGTTTTTTAAAGGTTTCAACGTCCATATCCACACACACACTTGCGTTTGGGTTTGTTGACTGCATATCACACTTTATGTAGCCATAGTCGTTGCCCGCTTTGTCCTTGTAATATTCCACTGAAAGTTCTGCCGGCTCGGTGTGGAATATTTCTGGGTTTGTAAGATATATTGCACTGCAACTGTCGTGAACTGCGGCACCGAGTTTCCCCACGTGATAGTCGTTGTATTTGGTGAACATTTTATAAAACACTTCGCCAAGTGAGTTTGCTCTGCGAATTTTTTGTTGCTCCTCTGGGGTGAAATAGGCGATGTGTCCCAGTTCCATTGGCACCATAACAAGTGGAATGTTGCTATCCAAAACCACTTTCATTGCTTCTGGGTCAAAGGCGATGTTAAATTCTCTGTAAGGCTCTGTGGAGCCGTCCTCATCCTTGCTGCCACCCATAAACACAATGCGAGAAATCATATCTCTTGCCTCTGGATATTTGATAAGAAGACTTGCAATGTTTGTCATGGGACCTGTGCAGAGGATAGTTGTGTTTCTTGCCATATTTTCGCAAAGGAAATAGTGAATGGCGTCTGGGCTTTTTAGGACAAAGGGTTTAAGTTTGACATTTTTCACCTTATATCCGCCAAGACCTGCCACACCTTGTGCTTCTTTTGCGTAGCATGGCTGACGTTTTAGGGGTTCGCTTGCACCTTGTGCCACGGGGACGTCTTTCCCAAAAAGTTCCACAAGTTTAAGCGTATTTTTTACAGTTTCGTCAATGGTCAAGTTGCCCGCAACGGTGGATATAAGTTTGACTTCAATTTTGTCACTGTTAAGGGCTGTCATAATTGCCATTGAGTCGTCAATTCCTGGGTCGGCGTCAATGATGACATAATAATTTTTCATTTGCTCCCTCCGCTATAGTTTTCGGCAGATTGCTCCATTTGCTTTCTGCGTTCATATTCTTCTTTCATTTTCTTCAGTTCTTCCTTTGTAGGAAGTGGCTTTGTCGCCTTGTAGCACACTTCATATTTGCTGTCTTGAGTATAGAACAGTTCCTTGCAGTGACGCTCAATTTTGGTTATTAGGTCTTCAAAAAGTGGCAAAGTTTCATCATTCGACAAAAGTTTGAATTGTATAATTTCTGACTTGTTTTTTCTTCCCGTTTTTTTGTTTTGAATTTTAAGTTTTTCTTGCTTAATTTCCACTTTAAGTCCGCCATAGCCAAAAAGTTTCCTTGTTTCTTGCTGGGACTTAATTATCATAACAACTCGCATTTGGGCAAAGAGTTTGTCTGGGTCAAATTGCAGGGTTGTTGAGAACATGGAGTTTAGGGCGTTGTTTAAGAAAAAATAGTGCTTGGACAAACTGTCATGCACGCCAACTTCCTTTTCCCTCTCGTGGCTGCGAAGATTGTCGGAATAATAATATTGTGGGCTGAAGTATCTTCGTTTGATTTTAAGTTGAGCCTTGCCCCTACAGACACGCTTGCGAAGTAGAAGTTCGTTTTTCTCAAGCAGACTTTGTGGGTTGTCATAATAATAGTCAACAACTTTGTCCCTTGTCACATCGTCCATTGTGTAGGTGGTCATTGTTCCAAGAAGTCTAAGCAAATGTGAATATGTGGCACTGTCAAACACAGTGTATCTTCTTTCTTGTTTAAATATATTTAACATATTTTACTCCGTATAATATTTTAATAGAAATTTAATAAAAACACAAATAAAAGAGCCTACAAATTTTGCCTAAACACACAAAAATTATGTGCTAGTTGCAAAATTTTAGACATTTTTCAAATTGTATAGCAAAAAAGTATTTTATACGAAGGCTCCCCATTGTAAGGGGGAGCCTTCACCATGAACCTATATTTGACGATTACAAGGGTAGCCCCACCATCTGAATAGTCTTATCACAAAAAAGTTGAATAAATTTGGCGTAACTGGCAAAACTCTGCGTAAAGGAGAAAGGATATGGACTTTGAAACATCACAAACAAAAGTTAATCTTGCACGTGCTTTTGCGGGCGAGTGTCAAGGCGGGGCGAGATATCAATTTATTGCTCAAAAGGCGACAAAAGAGGGAAAAAACAATATTCAAATTTTGTTCAAGGGTCTTGCTAAAAATGAAATGGCACATGCAAAGGTGTTTTGGGACTTGCTGGGAAAACACGCCACTCAGCCACAAAAAAACATTGAAATTAAGGCGGGATATCCGTTTGAGGACGGCGACTTGCTGCAACTTATAAAATTCGCTTCCAACAACGAGAAAAGTGAAAACACAACAATTTATCCAAGTTTTGCAAAGATTGCAGAGGACGAGGGATTTAAAGACGTGGCGGAAAAGTTTAAACTTATTGCCCTTGTGGAAAACGACCACTTTATGATACTTGACGACCTTTATAACAAACTCAAGTCAAAAGAACTTTACATCTCGGGCAAGGAAATGACTTGGAAGTGCGACCACTGCGGACACACTCACCTTGGGAAAGAGGCTTTCAAAACGTGTCCACTTTGTGACCTTGACCAAAACTATATCACCCTTGATATGCTTGACAAAAAGTAAAACAGCCCCCAAAACTGGGGGTGTTTTTGTTATCATTATAGTGAAGGCTCCCCATTGTTCATTCGGGGAAACTGGTTTGTTGCATGTGCCTCCCATTGTAAGGGGAGGTGGCAACGAAGTTGACGGAAGGGTAGTCTAGTTTGAGTTACTACTCTATCGTAATGTTGATAATAGAGTAGTTATTTTTGTTGGACTACCCCCTCGGCTTGCTAACGCAATCCACTCCCCCTTACAATGGGGAGCCTTCGTCTTAAACCTATACTTGACTATTAAAATGGGGCAGGCACACACTGCAAATCAGTTTCTTTAAATAAACAATGGAAATCTACACTTATATAAATTTTTATAAAATAGACTTCTTTTTATCTGAGTTCCTTCCCTTTCTGTGTGAAATAGAACACCTTTTCAAAGACCCATCGAAGGGCGGTGTAGGATAGATAGATACAGAAGAGTGTTATTCCAAGGAATACAAGTTCCCTTGTGCCGAGGGTTGCATATTTGAAGAATGTTGTTGGGATAATGGCAAATGCAAGGACTGCCAAAATTAACATTGAAAAGACTACAACTGCCCTAAACTTATCCAGTGGCAGACTGAGGTTGAGAAGAACGAAGAATGCGCCGAATGTTGCACAAAGTGAGATAAGAGTTGGGATAAGTTCTTGTTGGTCTGTTATGGCACAGAATACATAGCATGCCATGCTGGACAGAAATAGGACTATTGCCCCTGGCAGTGCTTTTGACGAAAGGCTGGACAAGAACGAGCCTTTTATTCGCTCTTTGCTTGGTTGAAGTGCTAGGAAAAATGCTGGAATCCCGATAAAGGCTGTTTCCCAAATTAAGATTTGATTTGGCTCAAGTGGATAACTGTGCCTTGGGGATAGCAGTGCGAAAATTGTCAAAAACATTGCAAAGAAAGTTTTAGTCAAGAAAAGTGAGGACGCTTTTGATATGTTGTTTATAACTCTTCTTCCCTCTGCCACAATGCTTGGCATGGAAGAAAAGTTGTTGTCCATCATAATAAGATTGCTAGCACTTCTGGTGGCTTCGCTGCCGCTTGCCATTGCTATGGAACAATCGGCTTCCTTTAGTGCTAAAATATCATTCACGCCGTCACCCGTCATGGCAACTTTGCTGCCCTGTTTTCTGAGTGTTTTTACAATTATACATTTTTGCTCTGGTGTAACTCTGCCAAAGACAGTGTATTCTAGTGCGATTTTTTCCAGTTCTTCGTCTGTGACGTGTTCTAGGCTTATGCACTTGTCGTAGTTTTTGACGCCGACTTTTCTTGAAATGTTGCTGACGGTGTCCACGTTGTCGCCCGAGATAATTTTCACTTCCACTTCATTCATGTTGAACCACTCAATTGTGGCTTTGGCGTCTGGGCGAATGTTGTCCTCTATAACAATAACTGCCATTGGGGTGTTATTTTTGCTCATTGTGTCGCCAACGTGTTCTTCGTTTGACTTGCATAGCAAAATTACTCTGTAACCCTCTTGCGTTAGGGCTTTTATTGTTTGAGATGTTTCTGTGTCTAGTTTGTTTGTTACAAATTCTGGGGCACCTAGCATATATACGCCAAGGTTGCCTAAGTTCACTGCCGAAAACTTTTTCTCGCTGCTAAATTCCATAACTTCCGTGGCGTCAGTCAGTTTGCTGTCTTCCGCCCAAAAATATTTGTCAAGGGCAATGGCTGTGGAGTTGAGTGTTTTGGTTGCTTTGACATAACTTTGCATTATTTCAAAAATCTTTTCATTTGGGTAATTTAGTGGGATAACATTTTTCACCGACATTGTGCCGTCTGTAAGTGTTCCCGTTTTGTCAAGGCACAAAACATTTACACGTGCCAAAGTTTCTATGGAATATAAGTCTTGCACAAGGGTTTTCTTTTTGGCAAGGGTCAAAACTCCCACAACAAGTGACACGGACGTAAGAAGATACATTCCAACTGGCATCATGCCAATAATTGAACCCGATGTTTCCTTTATGGCTTCATACACTGTGCCGTTGTGATAGGTGTCAAGGAATGTGAACACGCCAAGCGGGATAAGTAGAATTCCAATGACTTTAATTATAAAGTTAAGAGTTTTTAGAATGTCACTTTGATTGGCTTTAAGTTGCCTTGCTTTTTTGATAAGCGTTGAACTGTATGTTTCCATGCCAACTTTTTCTGCCCGTGCCACACACTCGCCACTTACAATAAAACTTCCGCCCAAAAGCGTGTCGCCGATGTTTTTCTTTATTGGCTTACTTTCGCCAGTGAGCAGACTTTCGTTGGCTTCCACCGTTCCATCTATGACCACAAGGTCTGCACAAACTTGCTCGCCCGAGTGAAGAGTTATGATGTCACCTACAACAACTTTGTCTGTTTCTATCATTTGGTGCTGCCCGTCACGAAGAACATCAACTTTGGCGGCAGAGATGACAGAAATTTTGTCCACCATTTTTTTTGCTTTTATTTCTTGCGCAAGTCCTATTATAAGATTTGCCATAAAAACAACAATAAAAGTTACATTTTCAAAACTGCCAATGTAGATAAGCACACCAGCGATGAGGAAACAGATTAAGTTGAACCAAGTAAAAATATTGCCCAAAAAAATTTGAGCATATGTTTTAGATGTTTTGGTGAGGGTAGTGTTGCCAAGCCCGTGTTTAAGTCTGTCCGCTGCTTCTATGCTTGACAACCCCGTCATTGTTTTTTCATTTTCTTCCATAAAAGCCTCTAGTTAAGTTGTTTTGCCACGCAAGAGCAAAGGTCCTCCACAAATAGTTTGCTTTCTTCGCTTTCAATGTCGTAGTTGCTGTCAATTTCTTCGCTTAGACTTCCAATAATTCCGCAGAAAGCAAAGTTCATTCTTGTGTCGTCAATTTTAAACAAAGTACCTTCTTCCTCGCCCTTCTGACAAATTTGGGTGAACAAAGTAAAAATGACTTCTTTGCTTTTGTAAAGCATTTCTGTAATGGTTTCGGAGTCATGCTCGTTTAGGAATGGGGCGTAGTTGTCGATGAAAGTCCATGGCATGACCATCCAGTAGTTTGCTTTCATGGTGATAATAACAGCCTTAATGAATGTCCTTAGGCTGGTTCTGAAAGTGGTCACTTTAAAACTGCTGGAAAAAAACTTAACCATTTTGTTAAGATAATAGATAATGCTATTGAACACCATTTCGTCTTTGCTTGCAAAATATTCATAGATTGTGCTTTTGCCCATGTTGCAGCGTTTTGCCACTTCGGACAAAGTTATGGACTTGTAGTCCACACGGTCGTTGAGCATTGCAAGTACTTCTTCGTATATCATTTCTTTTTTCATAATTTACCTCTCGAATTTTCGGTCGTTAACACAAGAATTATAACCCAAAAGTCCCTATTTGTCTAGCGATTTTCATAAGAATGATTGGTTTTTTGCAAAATTTTTTGCAAATTTTTTGTGACTTCCGCCCCACCCGACCGCTCAATTTGGCTCCGTCAAAATGCAACTTGAAACAAGACAACTTCCCTAACAATATTTTGTGCGGTAAAAATGGGAAATATGAGGAGAAAGTGGGGGAATTTTGAAAAACTGGTTAAAATTAGTAGATAAAAGTTTGAAAGTGGCGTATAATTTTGGGCGTAGCAATGATGAGAAAGAATTAGTAAGATATATAGGAGAGTAATATGAAAAAAACAAAAATGGTTTGCACTTTGGGTCCAGCAAGCAACGACTATGCAACAATCACCAAACTTTTGCGTGCGGGCATGAATGTTGCAAGGCTTAACATGAGTCATGGAGATTTGGCAAGTCATCAAGAAACATTGAACAATGTTGTTCGGGCAAGAGCGGACTTAAACGTGCCATGTGCAATTATGGTCGATACTTGTGGACCAGAGATTCGGGTGGGAGAGTTTGAGGACGGCAAAGTGTCGCTAAACAAGGGAGATTTGTTCACTTTCTGCACAGACCACACAATCGGAACAGACAAATATGTGTCGTGTCCATATCCAGAACTTTTGGATATTTTAAAGCCAAAGCAAAAGATTTATGCCAACAACGGGCTGCTTGAATTTACTGTTAAAAAGATTGAGGGGCGAAACATTGTTTGTGTTGTGAATGTGGGCGGTGAAATTTCAAATCACAAAAGCATTTCCATTCCGCACATAAGACTTCCCCTTCCCTTCATTAGCAAAAAGGACGAGGATAATATTCGCTTTGCAGTAAAAAATGATGTGGAATACATTTCTGCCTCGTTTGTAAATTCGCCTGTTGACGTGCTTGAAATGAAAGAACTTATCCGTTCTCTTGGGGGACGCCAGCAGATAATTTCCAAAATTGAAAGTGCCGAAGGGATAAACAATCTTGACAAAATTATTGACGTGAGTGACGGCATTATGGTGGCAAGGGGAGATATGGGGACAGAAATTCCTATTGAGCATATTCCCGCCGTTCAAAAAAGAATGATTGAGAAATCTATATTAAAGGGCAAGAAGGTTATTGTCGCCACGGAAATGCTTGAATCTATGACCCACCGCAGACGCCCAACCAGAGCCGAAACCACAGACGTGGCACAAGCCATTTATGACAAGACGGGTGCAACCATGCTCTCGGGCGAAACTGCAAGCGGAATTTATCCCGTTGAAAGTGCAACCACTATGAGCAAAATTGCCATGGCTACAGAAAAGCAAGTGAACTACGACAAGGACTTCAACCCAGAACTTGTTGGAGATAAAACTCCACTTGACGTCATTGCCCATTCTGCTTGCGAAACGGCAAAAAGCGTCCATGCAAAAGCCATCGTGTGCTGGACAGATTGTGGAAAGACCGCCTGTGCAGTGTCACGTTTTAGGCCAGAAGCCACAATAGTCGCCATAACACATGACGAGTGGACAAAAAATAGTCTTGCTCTCTGCTGGGGCGTTGTGCCACTGGTTGCAGAAGTTAAGCAAAACTTTGAAGAGTTGACCTCATATGCTTCAAAAGTTGTGAAAGAACTTAAACTTGCCAAAACTGGTGACAGAATAGTTATGACCTTTGGAGTGCCAAGCGACACCACCACCCCAACCAACAGCATAAATATTTGCACTGTCGAATAAACTTTTTAGCAATACAAACTTATTTTGTGTTAAGATTCCCCATTGTAAGAGCTTCCACCTCCCCTTACAAGTGGAGGCACACACTCTGAACTAACTTTATAACCATTCAACTTAAAATTTTTAAAAACTTTCTAAAAAACACTTGATTTATTTGCCGATATGTGCAATAATATTCCCGCAAGTGAAGTTTAACTCTTTTACTCTTCACTTGCGAACCCCTCTTTTTTGGGCAATTAACTCAGTTGGTAGAGTGTCACTTTGACGTAGTGGAAGTCAGGAGTTCGAGTCTCTTATTGCCCACCATGCAATCCGAACAAGTTGTTCGGCTTTTTTTATTTCAAAATTCCTTTCCCCGCCGCAAACAAATGTGATATAATAAAATATAGCCCAATAACAATTTGAAGGTTAAAACAGCAAGGAGAAATATGAGAAACATTATACTTGACGCAAAAATAAAAAAGGAATTGCGAAAATTCCAAGAGTTCAAAAAGCAATATAACTTCATTCCAAAAGAAATTGAGGAAAAAAACGGAGCGTTGTTTTGTGATGGTGTTTGCATAAGAGAAAACAAGGACGCAGAACTTTTGGGCGAAAGCGAAACATTTGTGAATGTTGGATACAAGTTGCATGGAGCGTTGCCAAAAATCTTGTCCAATCTCTTCCCTTACAAGTTTTATTTCAAGGGACAAACGCTATCTTCTGCCGAGAGTTTTTTCCAAGGGATAAAGTTCAAAAACATAAAAGCACAAAGGCAAGTTTTTCTTTTAAGCGGACTTGACTCAAACAACATAAAAGCCGCCCAAGACTATCATTGGAAAGACAACGGCATTGTTTATTTTTTGGGAAAGCCCTACAACCGCTTTGGCAAAGACTATGAAAACTTGGTTGACGAAATGTATGTAAGTCTGCTTCAAAACCCACTTTTCGTAAATGCCCTTAAAGCCGCAGGCAACAAATATATCCTACACGCCATGGGCGAACAAAACCCAAACGAAACAGTCTTCTCCCGCCTCGAATTTGAAAAACAACTAAACACACTTAAAGATTATTGTTTGAAGAAGAAATAGGGGGACAAAATGCTTCATTTGAATGACTTTGACTTTTTAGGACTAATAAGAATTCCTAATGCAGAACTCGACCCACAATTAATTAATTTTGTTACACCAACATCAAAAGGTTTTTATCTATCTCGCTCCGAAACCTTTTGGCATGATTATTCATGCATTGAAGCGGCGGAACTCCGTAAGAAATTATATAATTACATATTGAACACTCCAATAACAGATAAAAATGCTTTTGTTGCTCTTGACTATATATCTAATATAAGCGGAAAGACTTATTATAAATCATGTGAAGGCCTTATTAACAAAAATTGTTCTATAGAAGAAGTTAATAAAGCAAAACAATGCTTATATGAAGATATAGATAATATGATAAAACTGATTGAACATAAAGATTATAAGAATACTCCCCATGATTTGCCAAAATTTGATGGCACGCTACCAACAAGGAACATTGAATGTAATAATATGGCTTTGCTATATATATTTACAAAAAGCCTAACACCCCCTAGCGATTATACAATCCTTAATACTGGTTTAGGTGGAGTTTTTGTTGGACCATTTTTTAAAAGCATATATGGGACAGAGTGGACAAACTTACTTAAGAGTAAATATGTAAAAACCAATACTTTAGAAAACAATTCTATTCTTGATTTGATTGTTGATAAAGATATAATCTCTAACAAAAAAGTTCTATTCTTGGATGACAATGTTGGTACGGGCCTAACAATGTTTGAAACTAAAAAAAGTATGGAAGAAAAAGGGTATGAATTTAAGTGTGGGGCTGTTCAATATAATTGGATAAACTATTTTCGTGTATCAGCAGGGGAAAAAGATATTGAAAAATTCGACCCTACTTTAATTGACTACGTAACTCAATTTAATTACCCTGGGCATAAACTACTTGAACATTCCATTGAAATTCTAAAAGGCAATTTAGATTATAGTAGTGAATTGATAGAAACTGATATAACAAATGCTGAAAAAGGTGATAACTATTTAAAATATAGAGATTTAAAACATTATCAAGAAAGAGATTTGGAAAAATTACAAGAAAAATCATATGACAGAGCAAAACTAGCAGGATTTGAGATTTACACTGTTAATGATAATAGGATAGAATATAACAATAAACTATCAAAGAATACCATTGAGTTAATGAAGAATATTAGCCAACTAACAAAAGATTGTTATCATGAGCAAATAGTTGATGAGCAACAATCTCAATAAATTTATTCATGCAGCGAGAACTTGCAGCCGCAGTAGTTTTGGCGATATAAGGAAAAGGCTTTTGAGAGGCGGATACTTTTTAGGTAGCCGTCTTGTTTTTTAAAGTCGGCGGTGAGATAATCTATTGCATATTTTTGCGAGAGGTTTGAGCCAATTTCGTTTATTAGTTTTGCATTTTTGTGGGGGCTGACGGTGAGGGTTGTGGCGAAGATATCAAAGTTATGCTCTTTGGCGTAAACTGCTGTTTTTTCAAGTCGATAGGCAAAGCACATTGTGCAGCGGGCGCCGCCCTCTTTTTCGTTCTCTAAGCCTTTGCAGTGGGCTTCAAAGTCAGGGTTATCGTCATATTTTCCGTCCAAAACTACAATATTTAGTCCTGCCGCTTTCACATATTTTTGCTGCTCAAAAAGGCGTTTTTCATACTCTAATTGTGGGTAGATATTTGGATTGTAGTAAAAAATTGTGAGGTCGTAATCCTCTTTCAATCTGTCTATGACCGCTGTGGAGCATGGCCCGCAGCAACTGTGGAGTAACATTTTCTTTTTCATAAATAAAGTATAGCACAATTTCGTCCGTTTTCAAATATTAAATCAAAAAGTTGGGCAGATTGTTTGATTAAAATCTTCAAATCGAGTAAAATATTGTTTGTGAGGAGAAAATGCAGTTAAAGTTACTCAATTTCCACAAGGTTTTGTCGCTTTTTGCGTCCAACATTGTGGGGGCGTTTATTGCTCTTGTAATTTACCAAAGCACGCAGAGTTTTGCGTGGGCTTTTGCATATATGATTGGCTTTCAGACGCTGAAAGTGCTGTTCACTCAAGTTTTGGACAAAAGCATGCGCAGAAAGCCTCAGTTATATTTGCTTCTGACCATTATCCCCTTTCTCCTCTACTCGCTTTCCATTCTTCTTCTTGACACCGACCTCAAAATCTTGGGCATTTTCCTCGTTTTAATTTTTCAAGCGATGTCAGATAGTTTCAAAGAAACACCGCTCGATTATGTTTACAACTACAGTTCCGAGGGCAACTCAAGTTCCACGGGGCTGACAAGATTTTTTGAATATTTGGGCAAGATAATTGCCTTTTTTGTGGGCGGGCTGCTGCTTGACAATTTGCCAAAATGGATTGTTGTCGTGGTGGCGTGTGTGGTCTATCTTATCTCTGTAATTCCGCTATATATTTACTATCTTAAAAACAAAGGCAAGTCGGGATTCAATGTGGAGAGTGTGTCGAACGCTGTTGAAAGTTTTGACAAAATTCGCATTAAAAAAAGACAATATGACGTCATCTCAAAAAAAGTTTTGGCGACTTATTTCTTCGTATATTTTGTGTTTTGTGCCTTTGACGCCATGCAAATGATATTCAGCGTCTATCTGTTTAAAGTGTCGGCAGAAAGTTATAGTTATTCGTCCTACATTCAAATTGCTTGCACCGTGGCACTGGCTGTGGGCATTTATCTATCTGGCAAGTGGGACGAGAAAAAGGACTTGACGGCGTATGTTTGCTTCTGCAGCATAATTGTGGGCATTGGGTGCGTGGTCGTTCCATTCGTCATTCAGTGGATGTGGCTGGTGATAATTCTCTTTGCAATAATGGGCTTTTTCCTATCCACAATCAGCCTGTTTTGCTACTCCCGCATGGTCACACGGTGCAAAATTTTGGGCAAAAGCAATGCGTCACTTCTTGTTCGCATGCAGTCGTCACGAGCGTCACAAATATTCATATATGCCATTGCCACAATCTGCTCGTCAACAATACTTCCCGTGTTTTTTGTGATTGGCGGAGTTATGGCGTCTGGGGCATACTTTATCCCAACTTGCGAAGAATACACCCGAAAAATAATGGTAGATTATTTGCATAATAATAAGATGTACTGACGTCAAACACTGCCCTATTCTTCGGGTTGCTATTCGCAACCGCTCAGAAATAACAAATTAGTATTTGAATAATTGTTAAATGTATTTAATCTTTATTTATGATGTTGTGAGCACTAAGTTAGAAAAGAAAACTATAACGAAAAACTAAAATTTGAAAAATTTAAAGAAAATTAGCACTCTATGCTTGACAGTGCTAATTTTTTGTTATATAATACTGGAGTTAAATCAATAGGGGGTAAAAATTATGAATTATAATAAATTAACACAAAAAAGCGTAGAAATACTAAACAACTCTCAAAGTTTTGCCTTGGAACATGGCAACCAAGAGATTACTAGTTTGCACGTATTATATTCTTTAATTGACGATGAGGATTGTCTTATTTATCAAATACTGAAAGACCTTAACATTAACATAGACAATTTGAAAAATGATGTTTTAAAAGAAATCAATAAGTTGCCTAAAATTAGTCCACTTAGTCAATCATATATAAGTGCCAATTTAGACCAAATTCTTTCGCTTAGTGAAAATATTGCAAAACAAATGAAGGACGAATATGTGTCGGTGGAACATATTTTTTTGGCTATGCTAGAAAAGAGCGACAAAGACACAAAGAAAATTTTAGAGAAAAACGGAATTACCAAAGAGTTATTCATTAAAGATCTTGCCAGCGTTCGTGGTAACACTTTTGTTACAACCGACAATCCAGAAGGCACCTATAATGCACTAAAAAAATATGGCACAGACCTTGTTGAACTTGCTAGAAAAAACAAGATAGACCCTGTTATTGGTAGGGATAGTGAAATTCGAGATACAATTATGATTCTATCTCGAAAAACAAAAAACAATCCTGTGCTAATTGGCGAAGCCGGTGTTGGTAAAACAGCAATTGTCGAAGGGCTTGCTCAAAGAATTGTCAACGGTGATGTTCCGACAAACCTTAAAAACAGAACAATCTTTTCACTGGATATGGGCTCACTTGTTTCTGGTGCTAAATATCGAGGCGAGTTTGAGGAAAGATTAAAGTCTGTTTTAAACGAAGTAAAAAAGAGCGATGGAAAAATTATTTTGTTTATCGATGAACTTCATACAATTGTTGGGGCCGGTAAAACCGAGGGGGCTATGGACGCAGGTAACTTACTAAAACCTATGCTTGCTAGGGGTGAACTTCACTGCATCGGTGCAACAACTTTAAATGAATATCACAAATACATTGAAAAAGACCCAGCACTAGAACGTAGATTTCAAACTGTTTTGGTTAATGAACCAACTGTTGCCGATACCATTGCTATTCTTCGTGGTCTAAAAGAAAGATACGAGGTGTATCATGGTGTAAAAATTAGTGATAGTGCATTAATTAGTGCAGCAGTTTTGTCTAACAGATATATAACCGATAGATTTTTGCCAGATAAGGCAATTGACCTAGTTGATGAAGCATGTGCAATCGTTAAAACTGAAATAGACTCTATGCCAACCGAAATGGACGAAATTAGACATAAAATGATTCAACTTCAAATTGAAGAAACCGCATTAAAAAAAGAAACCGATAAACTATCTTTATCTCACTTAGCAGATATTCAAAAAGAACTTGCTGAACTTCAAGATAAGTTTAATCAAATGAATGCTAAATTAAAGAAGGAAAAGGAAAACATCAACAATGTTCAACTTATCAAAGAGCAAATTTCACAGGTTAACGCTGAAATTGAAAAAGCACAAAGAGAGTATGACCTAAATCGTGCTGCCGAATTAAAATATACCAAACTTATTAGTTTGCAAAAGGAACTTGAAAACGCAGAAAAACTTGTTGAGAGCGAAAAAAATGGTATTTTGCAAAGCAAAGTAACTGACGAAGAAATTAGACAGGTTGTTTCTAAGTGGACAGGAATTCCAGTTAGCAATTTAAAAGAAAGTGAACGAGAAAAAATATTAAAACTTCCTGAAATTTTGCATAAACGGGTTGTAGGTCAAGATGAAGCTGTTGAAAAAGTTTCCAATGCAATTTTGCGTTCTAGAGCAGGCATTCAAGACCCAAACAGACCTCTTGGCTCTTTTCTGTTTTTAGGCCCAACTGGTGTGGGTAAAACCGAACTATCTAAAACCCTTTGTCAAGCTTTGTTCGATGATGAGAAAAATCTAATCAGGCTTGATATGAGTGAATATATGGAAAAATTTTCAGTGTCTAGATTGATAGGTGCCCCTCCAGGTTATGTAGGCTACGAAGAAGGCGGACAACTAACCGAAGCAGTAAGAAGAAAACCATATTCCGTAGTCTTGTTTGATGAGATCGAAAAAGCACATCCAGATGTGTTTAATGTTCTACTTCAAATTCTTGATGATGGTAGAATTACAGATTCAATGGGCAGAACCGTTGACTTTAAAAACACAATAATAATACTAACAAGCAATCTTGGGGCAGACATTATTTTGCAAGATATAGAAAAAAATCATAAAATTACTAATGAAGCAAGAGAAAAAATTAAAATGGTTCTGAAATCACATTTTAGACCAGAATTTTTGAACAGATTAGATGATATTATTATTTTTGAGCCACTTCAAAAAAATCAAATTTCTAAGATTGTAGATTTGCTTTTGGCAAAACTTAGCGATAGATTAAAAGACAAACAAATAACACTAAAAGTTACTAATAATGCCAAAGACTTTATTATTAAAAATGGTTACGACGAAGCTTATGGTGCTAGACCTCTAAAACGATTTATTCAAGATACAGTTGAAACATTGGTTGCTAGAAAACTTTTGAGTGACGAAGTTGAAAGTGGAAGTACACTTACAATAGATGTTCAAAATGATGAAATTGTTGTTAAGTAACTAGTTTCAAAAAAATAACCTCCGAAATGGAGGTCATTTTTTTGCAAATTACAAATTGATAAGTCTGCAAATATGTTTGTTCATGATCATGAAAACAAGGTCAAGAATCCAAACGATTGTGAAACCAAACACAAGTCTGATAAGTCCAGCAACAATTTTGCCTTCCATAAATCTTGTGACCGCTCCGCAAATCCAAGATGTGACTGGAATGATTGCAAGGATAACACTTACAACATATCCCAACCCAAAATAATCTGATTTCTTTGCCATATTTATCTCCCCTTTTATATAAATATACGGCTATATTATAAATATATTCCAACTTTTTGTCAATTTTTTGAGCAAATTATTCTAAAAAAGTTTATAATTTGTCCGAATACCAATACAACCTTGCTTTTTTTGTCGAAATATCACCGCAAAAAAGCAAAATCTATTGACTTTTCTCTTAAATCTATACATTTTCTCCTAAAATCACCCACTTTTTAGGAGAAAGCAATATTTTAGGGAACTTTTTGAGGAAGCAAAGGTTATATTTGTTCCCTAAAATCTCCCTCATAGGTTGCGGTGATTTGGGAGGTGGGAGATTTGAGGGTGTTTATTTCTCGTTCAAGTTTTTTTATGCAGACAAATTGATAGATTATCCCAACAAGCAGCAAGGCTATTATTGCGATTATCATTGTAAGAAAAAGTTTCGTTTTCTTCTCTTTATCCATTTTTTCACCTCTTTTGAGAATTTAGGTCTTAATGCCTACAAGGTTGCGTTCTTGCGGGCTTTCTTTGGTTTTACATATTTATTATAAATAGACTGGAAAAACTTGGCAAGCGTTTTGAGAAAGAATTTTGCAATGAGGAAAGACAATATCCATAGGGCAATGCAGACGGGCGGGAGTGAGCCGTAGTTGAAATGTAGGTTGATAAGTAAACTGGCGGCGACAACTGCTCCTAAGACAAAGATTGCAATTATTTCTGTTGCAAAATTTATGACAAATTTCCACAAAATTGTAAAAATTGTGGATATCTTTTTTTTCAAAATTTGTCGCTTTTTCTTCTTATTTTCATTTTGAACTCGTTTTTTGTCTTTTTTGCTCGAACTTTCACTTTTGTTTATATTTTTAAGACTTTTGTTGCTGCTTTTTGTTTTATTTTCTTCTTTTTTGTCAATAATTTGATTATTTTCGCTTTCTTTATCTTTTTTAGTCATTTTTTTGTGACTTTTAAAATTAAAAAGACGGAAAATGTTTATTTTTATATCTTTCTGACCATTCATGTCACTATTTGGTGATTTATTGTCACTTTTTTGCGAAGATAATATAATTTTGTCGTCATTTGTGGATAAAGTGCAAGATTGGGTGTTATTTTTTGGTGAATTTTTGGGGGTTTTAGAAGATTTTGGAGAAATTGTTTTAAGTTTGTCCTTTTTTGTAAGAAGATTGGCGAAAAACATGGTGGCAAAAAATAGCAGTCCCGAAAGTAGCCCGAGATAGCAAAAAAGCCATGCTTGCCAGCCTTGAGAGAGGGTTGAAAAAAGTATCATTTGAAGATTCTTTTAAGCAGACTGCCCTTGTCAAGTGTGCTAGTGTATTTTATGCAATCGACCTTTCCGCCCAGTTCCAAAACACCAGTCGCTGTGTCAAGTCGGGTCACATTTAAGTCGCTGCCCGCTATTTGCATAATGTCCCCAGCCACTTGCAGTTGTAGTTTTTGCGGATTGGACTCAAAGACCTTTTCCACCCCCGACACAGTGAGTTTCACTCGATTTGTAAGCGTCAATTCGCTGTTTTGAAATTTTTTCTCCACTTCTTTGCCGTTTTGTTCCATATTCCCCTCCAAAAGCTTACATTTTTTGTCATTTTTGTTTGTTTTTTGTCATAAAGTGATTATTTCTTACAATAAATGCCACTTTTAAACACAAAATGTTATTTTTTTACACTTTAAGACAATGATGTATGTAACCTTATAAATATATGGGACTTGTGGGGGATATATGCAAAAAGGAAGACGAGTGTCTTCCTTCATGCATTGAATTATTTATCTTCATTAGGTTTTATTTCAAGTAAATTTTTATTGTCTGAGTTGAGTGGCGAAATTGCCTTTTTGCCAACTCTTTGCTCGTAGGCATTTTTTGCTGTTCTTGCAACTTCACCACCCTCTCTCGCAACTCTTTTATGTCCAGCCATTGTGTTTGGCTTTTGTGCTTTGCTCATTGCTGTTGTGGTAACTTCCGCAAGCATATTTAAAACAAGTTCTATGTTGGTCATATTGTCCCTAAGATTTTCTTTTTTCAAGCCCTTTAATTGCTTATATTCCCCAACACTCATGCCAGACCATGCCTTTGTCATTTCATTTGTGAGTATAGCATAATCTTTTTCTTGTGTTATGCCACGCTTTTGCCATTCGTCAGTGAGTTCCTTTCTCATTTTAATGGTCATCATTCTTTGGGTTATCCATTCTTCTGGATAGCCTTTTTGTCTATAAGTTTCAACTGCTCTGTCAATGGCTTTTTGTGGGTCGGCAATTTCGTCAAGTCTTTCACTTCCAACTTGTGCCAGCCACATTTTAAATGGTTCTGCCTTTTTACTTGGAATAGATTGGATAAGACGAAGTAAATCTTTGGTGTTAACCACATCTGTTAATCTTGACCTGCCATCTTTCGCAAGCATTTTCAAAGCGTGACAATTTGTCACGGTTTCATTGCCCTCATCTTTTAATCTTTGTTTTAACTTTCTCCAATAAGCGGTTGGGTCAACACTATCTGTTAATGCTTCAATTACATCAACAACCGAAAAATACCAATCTTCTTCCTCAGCGTTCCATTGAGTTCTGATTTTTTTATCTTCAAAAACCTTAATGTTAGACATAACATTTTCTCCTATAATTTTTGTCGAATATTGTTGTTTTAGTTGTCCTATAATTTTTGTCGAATAATGTGTTTTATTCGTCAATATTGTCGGTTTCTGTCACATCTTCTGCCATATTTTCTTCATTTTCGACATTTTCTGTCGCAAGTTCGAGGTTTTCTGTCGCAATTTCCCCATTTTCGAGGTTTTCTGTCATGTTTTCTGCATTTTCTGTCATGGTTTCGACATTATTTGTAACATTTTCCTCATTTTCGGCAGCAGTTGCGGTTTCATCAATGTCTTCTTCTGGTTCTTGGTGGATAGCGACAGACGCACAGACTATTTTGGAGTTTTTATCTCTAAGTCGCATAATTTTTACGCCTTGGGAGTTTCTGCCGATGATATTAAGTGCGCTGGCTTCCATGCGGAGGATTGTGCCTGTGTCGGACATCAAGATTATGTCTTGGTCTGGGGCAACTTGTTTTAGGCAGACAAGTTTGCCAGTTTTGTCGTTTAGCACGCTTGCTTTTATGCCCATTCCACCACGAGATTGAAGTCTATAGTCCTCGACATTTGTTCGCTTGCCATAGCCACGTTCGGTGATTGTAAGAAGGTCATAGCCACGTTTTAGGACGCACATGTCAACAACGTAATCGCCGTCTGCGAGCCTCATGCTCTTTACACCACGGGAACTTCTGCCAAGTTTTCTTATCTTCCCTTCGCTGTATCTTATGCACTTGCCGTCATGAGAGGCCAAGATAACTTCGTCAAGTCCGTGTGCTTCTTGGACGGAAATGAGGGTGTCGCCGTCATCGAGTGTAATTGCTTTTTTGCCGTTTTTGTTAATGCGGACGAACTCTTGCATATCCGTTTTCTTAATGACGCCGAGTTTTGTCGCCATAATGAGTGAGCCTTTTTCTTCTGGGTCAAAGCGGACAATTTCGGTGACTTTTTCGTCAGGGTTTAGTTGAAGAAGGTTTATCATTGCTCTGCCCTTAGTGTTCTTTTGTGCTTCTGGAAGCATGTATGCTTTTTGCGAGAACACTCTGCCTTGGCTGGTGAAGAACAAAAGTAGGTCGTGTGAATTTGCGACAAACATCTTTGTAACAAAGTCGTCCTCCTTGGTCTTATGTCCCGAAACACCAACGCCGCCACGTCTTTGGGCGTGATACTCGGACACTGGTTGACGTTTAACATATCCCGAGTTTGTAAGCGAGATAACGACATCTTGTTTGTCGATAAAGTCCTCTATGTTTAGGTCGCTGTAGTCCACGCCAATTTCTGTTTGACGAGGTCTTGCATATTTGTCCTTAATTTCAAGAATTTCCTTTTTGATAATATCAAGAATTTTCTGTTCGCTTGCCAAAATAGATTTATATTCCTCAATTTGAAGTTTGAGTGCTTGCAATTCGTCACGAATTTTGTTGACTTCCAAACTTGTAAGTCTTTGAAGTCGCATTTCAAGAATTGCAGTGGCTTGTTTTTCTGTAAGCAAGAATTTTTCGCAAAGTTTTGCATTTGCGTCATATTTATCGTCACTTTTCTTAATGATTTGCACCACTTCGTCAACGTTTGCAAGTGCAATGACCAAACCTTCCAAAATGTGCGCACGTTCTTGTGCTTTTTCAAGGTCATAGCGGGTTCTGCGTGTTATGACGTCTTTTTGGTGTTCAAGATAGTAGTATAAAATTTCCTTTAAGTTAAGAATTTTTGGCTCGCCGTTTACAAGGGCAAGGAAGATAATTCCATAACTTGTTTGAAGTGGAGTGTGTTTGTAAAGAAGGTTCAAAACGACTTGTGCGTTTGCGTCACGCTTAACATCAACAACAACTCGCATGCCCGTTCTGTCCGATTCTTCCTTAATGTCGGCAATGCCTTCAATTCGCTTATCCTTTACAAGGTTGGCAATTTGCTCGATAAGTTTTGCCTTGTTTGTTTGATAAGGAAGTTCTGTGATGACAATTCTGTTGTGTTTGTTATCTTCCTCAATTTCTGCTCTGCCACGCAAAATTATGGAGCCACGCCCCGTTTTGTATGCTTGTTTTGCCCCGTTTCTGCCAAGCAAAATACCCTTTGTTGGGAAGTCTGGTGCTGGAATAATTTTGATTAGGTCGTCAACGTCAATTTGAGGGTTGTCGATGAGGGCTACAACGCCGTCAATAACTTCGCCCAAGTTGTGAGGTGGAATGTAGGTCGCCATGCCCACAGCAATTCCGTCCGAGCCGTTTACAAGAAGATTTGGGAAACGTGCTGGAAGAACGGCGGGTTGTTGCATAGTTCCGTCAAAGTTTGGATAGAAATCAACAGTTTCCTTGTCAATATCCCTTAACATTTCGCCCGAGATTTTGGACAGTTTTGCCTCGGTGTAACGGTAAGCCGCTGGTGGGTCGCCGTCTATACTTCCGAAGTTGCCTTGCCCGTCAATTAGGGGTTCGTTTATGGAAAAGTCTTGCGCAAGACGAACGAGAGCGTCATAAACACTGCTGTCGCCGTGTGGGTGGAATTTGCCCAAAACGTCACCGACAATACGTGCGCACTTTTTGTAGCCCTTTTCATAAGTTATGCCAAGGTCGCCCATGTCATAAAGTATCCTTCTGTGAACGGGTTTTAAGCCGTCACGCACGTCTGGAATGGCACGACTGACGTTAACCGCCATGGCGTAGGAAATAAACGACTTTTTCATTTCCTCATTTAAATGAACTTTTACATACTTTGTGTTGTCAACCAACTCATCAAGTTGTTTTGAATAATCTTGCTTTTTCATTTTTACCTTCTTATTATTTTTTCTTATATGAACAATTTAATAAAATAAGTTATAAGTGAAAGCCTGCCCTTGTAAGGGAAGGTGTCAACGAAGTTGACGAAAGGGTAGTAAAATTTGAGTTACTACTCTATCGTAATATAGATAATAGAGTAGATTTTCTTATTGGACTACCCCTCTGTCGGTTTCACCGACATCCCCCCTTACAATGGGGGACACACACTTTAAATCAGTTATCTATACATCTAAATCACTAACCAAAGTTGCATTTTCTTCGATAAAACTGCGTCTGAGTTCTGGGTTTTCGCCCATAAGAGTGTTAAATATTGCGTCTGCTTCAACGGCGTCTTCCATTTTAACTTGCAACATTGTTCTGTGTTCTGGACTCATAGTTGTTTCCCAAAGTTGGTCGGAAGTCATCTCTCCAAGACCTTTGTAACGTTGAATATTAACTGGTTTGCCCGCAAGACGAGCGAGTTCGGCGTTCAGTTCGTCATCGTTATAAAAATACGCCACATTTTTGTTACATTCCACTTTGTAAAGAGGTGGCTGAGCGATGTACACGTGGCCAAGTTCCAGTAGTGGTCGCATAAATCTGTAGAAGAATGTCAAAAGCAAAATTCGAATGTGACTGCCGTCAACATCAGCATCGGTCATGCAAATAATTTTGTCATAACGTAGTTTGCTTTCGTTAAATTCGTCATGAATTCCGCACCCAAAAGCTGTAATCATGGCTTTAATTTCTTCGTTTTCAAGAACTCTTGAAAGTCTTGCCTTCTCAACGTTCAAAATTTTACCTCTAAGTGGCAAAATGGCTTGGAAACGTCTATCTCTGCCTTGCTTTGCAGTTCCGCCAGCACTGTCACCTTCTACAAGGAATATTTCGCAATGGCTTGGGTCTTTTGAGGTGCAATCGGCAAGTTTGCCTGGCAAAGTTGTACTTTCAAGAACGCCTTTTCTTCTTGTAAGTTCCCTTGCGTTCCTTGCTGCTTCCCTAGCACGCTGAGCGGTGAGGGACTTCATAATAAGTTCTCGTGCGATGTTTGGGTTTTCCTCAAGATAATCACCAAAGTTTTCTATCATAACCTTTTCGACAAGTGTTCGCATAAAGGAGTTGCCGAGTTTGGTTTTGGTTTGCCCTTCAAATTGTGGGTCTTGAAGTTTGACGGATATAACAGCGGTTAAGCCCTCTCTGCAGTCCTCGCCCGACAATTTTTCGTTTGGTTTGAGCATTTTATTTTTTGTGGCGTAGTCTGTAATAACCTTTGTAATGGCATTTTTGAAGCCGACTAGGTGTGTGCCGCCTTCTTCGGTGTTAATGTTGTTTGCGTAGGCGTTTATAACTTCGCTGTAACTGTCGTTGTATTGGAAACTTATTTCCACTTCGCTTGTTTTATCAATTTTGTTGGCATAGAAGGCTTGTGGGAAAACTGTTTGCCTACCTTTGTTCAAAAAGTCAACAAATTCCACAATTCCGCCTTTAAATTGGAACACTTCGCTACGTTCCTTGCCTGCACGTTTGTCTGTTAGAGAGATTGTAAGACCTTTGTTCAAAAAAGCAATTTCCCTAAAGCGAGATTTTAAAGTGTCATAATTAAATGTAGTTGTTTCAAAAATCATGTCGTCTGGGCGGAAGGTGATTGTTGTGCCACGAGAAACGGTGGAGCCAACAATTTTAAGTGGATATTGAGGAATTCCACGTTTGTATTCTTGTTGATAGTGATTTCCGTTTTGGAAAACGTCAACCTTAAGATATTCACTAAGTGCATTGACGCAAGATAGCCCAACGCCATGAAGCCCGCCAGAAATTTTGTAACCACTGCCACCGAACTTGCCACCAGCGTGAAGTTTGGTCAAAACAACTTCAACTGCACTCTTGCCCTCGGTTTTGTGAATTCCCGTTGGAATTCCACGTCCGTTGTCTGCAACAGAAATGCCACCGTCATCAAGAATTGTGACATCAATGTTCGTGCAGTGACCAGCGATTGCCTCGTCAATGGAGTTATCTACAATTTCCACAACCAAGTGATGAAGTCCACGCTCGTCTGTGGAGCCGATGTACATTCCCGGTCTTTTCCTAACAGGTTCCAACCCGTCAAGAACTTGAATATCCTCTTCAGTGTATTTTGTGGTCTTTGTCAGTTCCCCTTCTTTTGCTTCCGCTTCGGAAAATTCCTTTTCATGTTCCGCAGCCCATTTTTCACTTTCTTCACGTTTTGCTTGTTCCAAACGTTCTCTTTCTTCTTGTTCTTCTTTAGACAGTTTTTCGTCAGCCATTTTCGTTCCCCTTTATATATATATAATATATTATGTATATAATATAACATATATAATATGAAAAAACAACAACATAAATCACTTTTTTCAAAATTTTTTTAGAAATTTTTTGTCGAATTTTGAGTGTGTGATTATAATTGCAATGAGGAACCAAAAAAACAACACAGCCAAATTTTTAGGTTTGCTCGAAAAAGGACGAAAAATTGGGTTTTCAATGAAATAGTAAAAATAACTTTGACCGAAAAAAGACGAAAAAATGGATTTTCAACGATTTATTGATTTATTGTGTGTGCCTGCACTTGTAAGGGAAGGTGTCAACGAAGTTGACGGAAGGGTAGTCAAACTGGAATTACTACTCTATCGTAATATAGATAACAGAGTAGTTATTCATATTGGACTACCCCTCTGTCGGTTTCACCGACATCCCCCCTTACAATGGG
>ERZ808245.178-NODE-178-length-36736-cov-5.735967_pt1 | contig 36736 bp, 37 predicted proteins | sample MGYA00521243_ERZ808245 | MGnify/ENA primary metagenome ERZ808245 (study PRJEB31516, sample SAMN03275576) | gut metagenome | biome: mammalia-associated habitat; material: feces | host: Papio cynocephalus | place: Kenya | collected 2012-07-07 ... | reverse complement strand
CTTTCCGGCTCTGCCGGTTCCATATCGCAACGGCATTGTTCGGCTCTCCGTTGCTCGACGTCGTGTAGCCGCAGCAGCGGCAGCGGACGTAATACTTGCCCGTGATGTTCACACTCTGCTTGCGTTCGCCGCCGAGCCTCCCACATTTCGGGCAAGGCTCAAGGTCTGCCAACTCTCGCCGTCTCATATCAGTACCTCACTCCAATGTAGTCGAGCACACGGCCATAGCCGAGGCCCTTTTCGTTTGGTTTCCACAGCCCGTCAGCTGGGTCAAATTCTCCACCGCCGATGCAGAAGTCGTAGTGCTTTGGGTGCGTGTGCTTCATCCGCTCGAAGCGATTCTCGCCTTTTTCGAGATGCGCGCCAAAGGCGCAGAACATACATCCGGCGCGCTGGCATCCGGTGCAATGCAGCGGGCAGTCCACCAGCGTCGCGTCGTAGTCATTTTCGCCGTCGCTGGCAACAATATCGCCGTATACGCTGGCAATGGGGATTTGCCGATCTACGATAAAGTGCAGCACGTCCTGCTCCGTCCAGAAGCTCATGGGTTTGCTCATGGGGTGCTTCCCTTCAAATGCGTTACAACCCGTGCGTTTCCATGTACTTTCGCGTTGCTTGCTTTCACATGCCATCGTTGCAGTAAGCGGTGCGCGCCCGCCACTCGATGCCGCATATTGCTTCATTGGTGCTTTTTTCATCACAGAGCAACAACGAGCAGAAATATTAAACGGCGCATCTACAAGAAACCACCACGTCCCGCCGGACACAAAAATTGTTTTTTCTTCGCCTCGGAGCATCTTCGCCCGCGAGCAATCGGGATTATTCCGCGCGGCAAGTACATAGTCGCTTACACGCTTCGAAATGACGGGATAGCCGCACTTTGTCAACACCTGCCGAATGTTCATCTTCGGGCGCAAGCGGGCAAGGTTGATCGTCACGCGCGGAAACTCGCGGCGCAGCCATGCCGCGTATTCGTCCACGAACCGCTGAAGTTCTGGATATTCCAGCCCCGTGTTGACAAAAACGAGGTTGAGCGGCCACGGTGGCGTCCGAAAATGCGCGAGCCAGTTGGCAACGAGGTAGGCCAGCACCGTGCTGTCCTTGCCGCCCGAAAAGCTCACATAGACCTTTCCGTCCCACGCTGTGTACCACTCTTCGATCTTGCCGTAGGTGATGATCTCCTTGTATTCGGTGTCGAGGGACATTAGTTCTTTGGCTTTCTCGGGCAAAAGCGGCGTGTTGGTGTAGCCCGAAAGGCTCATGTCCCCGCCTCCACATACACCATTGCGCTCTGCACGCCGAACGCGCGGGCGGCCTCGTGGCTGTCAAAGAACACGTCGATGCGGTTCTCCTTGATCGCGCCTCCGCAATCCTCGGCGGTGTAGGTATGTACCGTGCCGCCGGCGTAATAGAGCGTGACGGTCGAGCCGTAGGGGATCACGCGAGGGTCAACGGCAATCGTGCGGCCCTCGACGGCGGTCGTGCCGGTCGCCGTGATGCCGTCGGTCTTGCCGCAGCAGATCACGCACGGGCAATAGGCGGTCAGCTTAAATTCGCCGAGCGATTCGCCGAGGTCGAGTTCCGCGCAGCCCTCCGCGGGCTTGTCCTCGCCCGGCAGCTTGTCCGCAATGACCGGCGGTTCGCCCTTGTACGGTTGGCCGGTGGTTTTGACCGTCAGGGCTGCGATGATGATAAGCAGCACCGCGAGGAACAGGCAGACGGCGGCAATGTGCGCCGAAGTGTCGGCCTTGCGCTGCTCGCGGGTGCGGTGGTCGTGTCTCATGTGGTGTTCCTCTCTTTCATCAGGCTTGTCCACCGCCGCCTTTCGGCGGGTCAGCCTTTCGCCTCCTCTTTTTCTTCTTCGCTCTTTTTCGTGATCTTGATCTCGGCGGTATAGCCGTATCGAGCGAGCGTCCTTTCGATCAGGAACAAATAGGCTTTTTCAAAACAATCCATTTTTCACGCCTCCTCGGTTAAAGATATGCAGACAAAGCTTGTCTGCCTCCCGCGAATGTGCTATACTCTCCGCAGGAACATTTTTCGTTGTGGATTGATGTTCTGCCCCCGTCAGATTGCCGTCTGGCGGGGATTTTCTTAGGCTCCCATTGCTTGTTTTCATGCTCCCAGCCGCTTTACCCGCAACAGGGAATTTTTGATTTGCTGATAGCTCATGCCAATGTCCAACAAAACCGAAATGCGGTTTTCCATACTTGCCACCGCCGCCAGCTCGTCCGCGTTCATGTAATCGCTTGCCGTCGCGTTCTTGTCTGCGCCGCGCTCCTTGCGAAGCTGCCGCGCCGTTCTGCCAAGCGCCGCGGTGTACGCGAGGTCGGTGTACTGGCTGTACTTAAACTGCTTGTGCGGGCTGTCCGGCAGGGCCTTGATCGCGTCCGTCATGCTGATGCGTAGCGGTTTTCGCTCCGCCTTGACCGCCCGAATGGTCATCAGCTCCTTACGCATGGCGAAGAACTGACGGACAAGCTCTTTCTTGAACTCAATAACCGCAGGCGTGTTGCGGAGATACGTAAGAAGCAAAGTTGCCTGCTGCTCATTCAGCTTGTAGGCCTTCGTGTACTTCGTCCCACGACCACCGGCCTTGTTCACTGCGTCGATTTGAAATCGAAGCAGTCCAAATTCCTTGAAGTCCTTTTCGTGCTGCTGAATTAGTCTCGTCACCGTGTGATGCTGAACGCCCGCGCACTCCGCGATGACCTCCGAAGTCGTGAATGGCTCTTCCGTGTTCGGGGTCAGGTAAACCAGATTGTTCATGATGCCTCCTTTTGCAGACTTGTCTTTTTAAGACAATCACATGGCAAAAAAAACAGCGTCCACCTCGCCAGCGGTCATATGATAGCGCTCTTTAATTGCCGCAATTTCATTCTGCCGGAACGATGTGCCATTTCCATTGATCTTCATGTTGAGGTTGGAAAGCGAAATTCCAAGAGCTTCAGCAAGTTTCTGCTGTGTGTCGCCATTTTTGACAAGGAAAGACTTGAATAAATCTTTGTCCATGTTCTACACCTCCTTTCGCTGTTTTGTCTTTTTAAGACAATTCAATGATACCACAAGTTTTTGTCTTGTCAAGAAAAAGTTTCTTGATTTCTAAAAAAGAATTGGTTATAATTGAGACAATCTTGATGAGTGAGGTTTGGATATGGCAACTACAGGAGAACGCATTCGCGACGCAAGGAAGGCTCACGGAATGACGCAGAAAGACCTTGCTGATAAGGTCGGTGTAAAATTCTCCGCTATTCATAAATATGAAAATGGATTGATTGTAAATCTAAAGCGAGATACAATCTCAGCACTGGCAAAGGCCCTCGAAGTATCTCCGGCGTGGTTGATGTGCGTTGATGATGATAAGGAAAAGGTAAACAGTGACCGTTTCTTTGAAAAGCCTCTTAATGAGCAGGACTTTCTGCTCTCTGTTTCTGAGGAGGAGATGCAACTCCTAACGTGCTATAGAAGTGCATCGATTGATGATCGCGCTCTTGTTGAACTCGCTTTGCGGAAATACCGTGAAAACCCCGCACAGTCCGGCCGGACGGCAGGATAATCTATGTGGATTTTCGAAAAAATGAAAATGCCCCGCGTTAAAACACGGGGCATTGACAAGATAATATAAGAGATTGGGTGTGCTATTGTGAAAATCGATCCCAAAGAATATGATTATGTCATGTATGTTGACGCATCGGGCGACGATGGTTTTAAATTTGACCACAATTCCTCTATTTGTTATGCAGCGGCTGCATTGCTGGTAAAGCAGGAGGACATAGCTCATAACCTTGACATTCTAAGTCAGATAAAAGCTATTCTCGGTTGTAAGCCAACAGATGAAATAAAGTATTCAAAAGTGCGACGGCACAAGCACGGCAAAGAAGCACTGGCTCTGCTTTCAAATATTCGTGGTAGGCTGTCCTGCCACATCGTTTTCAAAAAGGAGGTAGACGCGAGCCAGTATATCGGAAACAAAATAATGTCTGTCGTATGCCACTGTATGGCGCTTAATTCCCTTGATGCGTATTCTTTTTGTGATGGCGAAAAAATTTTGGTTTCCATAGATCGGATGAAGCAGACGGAAGAAGAGCCTATAAAGCAGATTTTAGATAATAATTCGGAAAAGAAGCCGCGTGGATTTGATGTTTCTGTTATATTTCGCGATTCAAAGGATGCAAATTTTCTTTTAATTCAGATCGCGGATTTACTTTGCGGCTCAATCCGAGAGCACTTTGAACAATACGAAACGCAGGAAGACATGGTATACTTTTCCCAAAAATGTCCTTTGTGTGTTAAACTGGTAGAAATTAAAAAGGCTCGTAGTCGCCCGCTTTGCCAAAAGGGGAAAAGCAGAACGGAAAAAATCATTTCCTCTCAGGCGTTTAAGCCTATTTATCCCCTCTTTCCTGTTAGGAAGGCCGCCGGAATGATCGATTACTTTTTTATGGAGCCTCCCTATATGATGGATAGGCACTTCTACATGATTTGTACAAGGAAAAAATAAAACAAGGCTGGAACCTTTCCTCCCAGATGTGCCTTACGGCTTTTGCACCCTGCCCCGATTGCGGAACGTTCCAGTCTCGTTAGTTAATAATATACACTTTTTGTACCCTTAATATACCATACGGCTTATATAAAAAACAATCACTAAGATGCACAAATTTGTGCAACGCTTTTTCAGCTTTTGTTAGAATTTAAAGAAAGCGTATATGTAATCTATCATATATTTTCTTCCGCCAAATGAAGAATAAGCGCCTTTCTCCGCATCAATTGTAAAAGAGGTTTCCAATGAAACGAGCAGCATTGTACATCCGTGTATCAACAGAGGAGCAGGCCAGACACGGCCTGTCCCTCGCCGACCAGCGCTCCGCCCTTGAAGCCTATGCAAAGGCTCACGATCTGTCCGTTGCCGGTGTTTATGAGGACGCGGGCATATCCGCGCGAAAGCCATATAAAAAGCGCCCCTCTCTGCTGCGGCTGCTTGCAGATGTCGAGGCTAAAAAGGTCGATATTATCCTGTTTATTAAACTGGACCGATGGTTCCGCAATGTCGGAAACTACTATGCCGTGCAGGAGGTCCTTGACCGGAACGGCGTTGTATGGCAGGCCACCAAAGAGGACTATGAGACGCAGACCGCCGCCGGTCGCTTGAAAGTCAACATCATGCTTTCCGTCGCGCAGGACGAGGCAGACCGAACCAGCGAGCGAATCAAGTTTGTATTCGAGGGGAAGCGCGAGCGGAACGAACCGCTTTGCGGTAGCGTCCCCATCGGATATAAGATTGAGGGAAAGCGAATGGTAAAAGACCCGGATACCGAAGCATCGGTCTCCGCGTTCTTCCAAAAGTACCTCGCCTGCGGTTCCGTATTCCAAACGCAGGATTATATTCGTTTGGAGTACGGTCTCCCTCTTGAATATCAGCGCGCAAGCGATATGCTGGATAAGCCGACGTACTACGGACATTGCTTCGGAAAAGATGATTTCTGTCCGCCATACATTACAAAGCAGGAGTTCGACAAGATACAGTCCATGCGCAAGCGCGTCACCCGCCGACCGATCAAGAACCGCGTGTACCTCTTCTCGGGTCTAATGCGCTGCGGTGAATGCGGCGGCAGCTTGGGCGGTCGTACCGAAACAAACGGCGGCGTAAAATTCTATAACTGCCCGATCCGATACAACAGACACGGGGCCTGCGGAAATAATAAGAGCATAAGCGAAAAAAAGGTCGAGCGCTACTTGCTCGACACGGTAGAATCCAAGATGGTGGCCCTTAAAGGAGAGGCGGAAAGGCTTAAAGAGAACCGGATAGAAAAAGACTACTCCACTGAAATACAGCTCCTGAAGTCAAAAATCGCGAAGCTCAAGGATCTGTATTTGAACGACCTCATTTCTCTGGACGAATATAAAACGGACAGGGAAACTATGTTGGAAAGGATTATCGAACTTGAAAAGAAACAAGAACCATTGACCTTGCCCGATCTCTCGGTCATTGAGCGCACGCTCTCCGGCGGGTGGAAACAGCTCTACTGCGACCTGTCAGCGGAGGAAAAGCGCGAATTTTGGCGTATCATCATTCGAGAAATCCGCTTTTACCCTGACCGGCATATCGAATATGATCTGGCAACTTAATTTTTACGAAAACATTTACATTATTTATTCTTATCGGTCGGGCGCATATTGTAGATGTTCTGCGGGTTGTAGGCCCCACGCTCCGTCTCGCTCGCGCAGACGAACTGCCCCGGCTGCATGATGATCCTGCGGATGCTGCCCTGCCCCACGCGGGCGTATTCGCCGCCCGAGGCGGTCACGCGGTTCATCACGACGCTCGCCACCGCCTTCATGCCGTTCTCCCCCTCGCCGCCCGCCTCGCACTCGATGAGCCGCGCCAGCAGCTCGCGGTCGGAGTAGGCCATCGCCTCGCCTCCTTGCCTGCTGTTTTGTTCATCTCAGCCTATGCGTCGGCGCGCGTCCGCGTGAAAAAAAATTTTTGAAAATGCTGGAACTTTTTCCCGCACTTTTCGTCAAAGCCTATTGTGCGAGGACGAAAAAAGCCCCCGGCCGAGAACGACAGCGCCCCACGGAAGCTCCGTGAGGCGCTGCTTTTTTGTTTTATGGAATCTCTTCCTCGACCGGCGGGTTTTCCGCCGCCGCGTCCTGCGCGGCCATCGCCGCGGAGCTCATCGCGCCAAGCCCGCCGCGCAGCTTGATCTCCTCCCACTTTTCGCGGGTGATGAGAAGCTGCCGCGGCTTCGAGCCCTCGAACGGCCCCACGATGCCGCGCTGCTCCATCTCGTCGACGATGCGCGCGGCACGGGAATAGCCGAGCTTCAAGCGCCGCTGGAGCATGGAAACGGACGCCTGCCCGGTCTCCATCACCACGTCGATGGCGGCGGGAAGCAGCTCGTCGCCATCGTCGGCGACCGGCTCGGGAGCCGCGCCAGAGGGCGCGCCCTTGCCGCCCTTTTCCTTCTCGGCGACCGCCTGCTCGATCTTGTCGATCACGCTCTCATCGTACTGCGCGGCGCCGTTCGCCTTGACGAAGCCGACCACGCGGTCGATCTCCTCGGCGGAGATGAAGCAGCCCTGCACACGGCGGGGCTTGCCCTCGCCGAGCGGGGCGTAGAGCATATCGCCGCGACCGACGAGCTTTTCCGCGCCGGTGGTATCGAGAATGATACGAGATTCGAGCGAGGACGCGACCGCGAAGGCGATGCGGCTCGGAATGTTGGCCTTCATCAGACCCGTGATGACATCCGCCGACGGACGCTGCGTTGCAATGACCAGATGCATTCCGGCGGCGCGGCCCATCTGCGCCACGCGGCAGATGGATTCCTCGACCTCCTTCGCCGCGACGAGCATGAGGTCGGCCAGCTCGTCAATGACGACCACAACGCTCGGCAGCTTCTTGAGCGTTTCGTCCGCTGTGGCGAGGGCGTTATAGCCCGCAAGGTCCTTGACGTTGCGCTCGGAGAAGAGCTTGTAGCGCTTCATCATCTCGTAGACCGCCCACTGCAATGCGCCCGCCGCCTTCTTCGGGTCGGTGACGACCGGAATGAGCAGGTGCGGGATGCCGTTGTAGGGCGCAAGCTCGACCATCTTCGGGTCGACCATGATGAAGCGCACCTCGTCCGGCGTGGACTTATAAAGGAGCGAAACGATGAGCGAGTTGGTGCAGACGGATTTGCCGGAGCCGGTCGTGCCGGCGATGAGGACGTGCGGGAGCTTGGCGATGTTGCCGATGATGTTGTTGCCCGCAATGTCCTTGCCGACGGCAAAGGCGACACTCGATTTGTGCTGCGTGAACTCGCGGGACTCCAGCACATCGCGGATGTGGACGGCGGAGACGAGCTTGTTCGGCACCTCGATGCCGACAACGGAGATCTTATCGGGAATGGGCGCGATGCGCACGCCCGACGCGCCGAGCGCGAGGGCGATATCGTCGGCAAGGTTCGTGATCTTGGAGAGCTTCACGCCCTGATCGAGCGTGAATTCGTAGCGCGTGACGCTGGGGCCGCGCACGACGTCGCCCGCGCGGGCGTCCACGCCGAAGCTCTTGAGCGTTTCGGCAAGGCGGCGGGAGTTGTTTCGCAGCTCCGCGCCCGCCTCCACGGCGTTGCCCACGCCGCCCTCGTCGAGCAGCGTGATGGGCGGGAAGGTGTACTCGGGAATGTCCTGCTCCAGCTCGGATTCGATCTCACCGGCGACCCTCTCGGCCTCGGCGGCGACCTCCTCCGGCGCGGAGGACCTCGTGGGCGCATTGGCCGCAGGCGCGGCGGGCGCTGCTGCGGGCGCGGTGGATACGACCGGCGCGGCGGGTGCACGAGCGGGCGCAGGAGCCGTCTCGGTGAGAGGCGCGCCGGCGACCACCGTGTAGGTCGGCTCCGGTGCGGGAGCCGTGGTCGGCGCGGCAGCGGGAGCGCTCCCGCCCGCCGGAGCCTTGGCGGTCAACAGCTCGTCCGGCGTGCGGACGGCGTCGGATTTATGGGTGAAGAAGCCGGAGAGCTTGCCCTCCTTTTTCGGCGGCTCGCGCGTCTCGCCGTCGAGCGGAATGTCGATGCGCGCCTTGGGCTTCTCCGCGCTCTTCGTCGCGGCGGCACGGGCGGGCGGTGCTACTTCCTCCTCGTCGTCCTCCGGCTCGTAGGGCATGCGCTCATGCGAGCGCACCGCCTCGAGCACGGCGGCAGGCGTCAGGCGGAAGGCCAGCATTAGGCAGGTGACGAGCAGCACCGCGAGCAGGATCATCGCGAGCGTCTTTTTCACCAGCTTGACGAGCATGATGGCAAGCGTCGCGGAGAGGACACCGCCGGATTCCATCGAAAGGCCGCTCTGCCAGAGGAGCTTTGCAATGCCGTCCACGCTGTTGTAGTCCGTTTTGCACAGCACGAGGTGGAGCATTGCGCCGAGCAGCACCGGCAGCATCGCCGCGCCCACCACGCAGGCGGTGACGTTCCGCCCGCGGTGGAAGAGTAGGATATAGCTCACGAGCAGCAGCACGGGCGCGACCGTATAATAGCCGTAGCCGACGAGTCCGCGGCACAGCGCCGCGGGCCGGTCGAGCAGCCAGCCGCCCTGCTGGAAGTAGCTGAATGCGATGCACAGCGCCAGCACAAGGCACACCACACCGCCGACCTCGCGGCGGATGGGACGCTTCTTCGGCGCGGCGGTACGCCTGCCGCCCGCCGTTGTCTTTTTGCTTGTCGTCGTCCGCTTGCCGGACGAGGATCTTTTCTGCGTTGCCATAGCTTACCCCTTTATACGATCGTAAAGATGAGCACCAGTGCGCCGACGGTCCAGCAGTAATAGGCGAACGCGCCGAAGCGGCCGCAGTCGGCGATCATTTTCAGCAGCCGGATGCAGAGATAGCCTGTGACTGCGGCAACGGCTACGCCGATGAGATACATCGGCATTTCCGACCAATCGATCCCTGCGTCGACAGCGTCCTTGATGCTCAGGATATTCGCGCCGAGGATGGCGGGAATGGAGAGGATGAAGGAAAAGCGCACGGCGAATTTCCGCTCAAAGCCCACAAAGCAGCCGGTGGTGATGGTCATGCCGGAGCGGGAGATGCCCGGGCAGAGCGCGATGGCCTGCCCGACGCCGACCACAAGCGCGTCGGCAAGCTTCGCGGTCTTTTCCGTCTTGCAGCCGCGGCGCACGCGGTCGCTCGCAAAAAGGAGCACGCCGGTGAAGAGGAGTGCGCCGCCGATGAAATACATATTATCGCTCAAGCCTTCAAAAAAACGACGGAACGGCACCATGGTGAAAAGCGGCAGCGTGCCGACGATGACGAGCAATATCATGCGCCGCGCGGGCGGCACGACCCTTGGCGTCGTGTGGTGGATGAGGTCGCCGACGCCCGCAAAGAATTCCACGATCATGTCGCGGATCTCGCCCCAGTAGGCGATGAACACAGCCACCAGCGTGCCGAGGTGCAGCAGCACGTCGTAAAACTGCGGGATCTCCGAGGCCCCCTGCATATTCAGCAGATGCTCGGCAATGGCCAGATGGCCCGAGGACGAGATGGGCAGAAATTCGGCGATGCCCTGCACCAGTCCCATGATGATGGCGGAAAGCCATGTCATAGCATTCACGCTCCTTTACACAAAAATACAGATACAGTATAAGTATAGCACGGACGGGCAGAAAATTCCAGTAGGAATTTGACGTTATGTAAAGGAAAACCGCCGGGCGAAGCCCGACGGTCGTTTTCTTATTCCAGCCGCTCCAGCGCCGCGCGAGCGGCCATCTGCTCGGCTTCCTTTTTGCTGTGTCCTTCGCCGCGCCCGACGACCGCGCCGTTGAGCAGAACCTCAAAGGTGAAGGTCTTGTCGTGGTCGGGGCCGGACTCCTCCGCCATGCGGTAGACGAGCGTGCGGTTCGGCTCGCGCTGCACCAGCTCCTGCAGCACGGTCTTATAATCGCGGCGGCGCTCCTCCACGACCTCCTCGCGCTCACAGTCGAGCAGCACACGGTGGATCAAGCTGCTCGCGGCGGCAAGCCCTCCGTCGAGATAGACCGCAGCAATGACCGCCTCGGTCGCGTCCGCGAGAATGGACGGACGGGTGCGTCCGCCGCCGGCCTCCTCACCGTTGCCGAGCTTGAGGTAGCGGCCCAGCTCCAGCTTCTGCGCGACCTCATGCAGGCTCTCCTCGCAAACGAGCGCCGCGCGGATGCGCGTCAGCTCGCCCTCGGGCGAGTCGGGATGCCGCGCAAAAAGATACTCCGCTGTGACGAAGCCGAGCACGCTGTCGCCCAAAAACTCCAGCCGCTCGTTGCTCACGCTCTCCGCGCCGCGGTGCTCGTTGGCATAGGAGCTGTGGCGCAGAGCCTCGGCGAGCAGGGCCCCGCTGCGGAAGCGGTAGCCCAGCTTACGTTCCAATTCCTGCAAGGCGTTTCGTCTCCTTTTTCATAAGTCCGCCCCGCCGGAAGCGGGGCGTTATCCGTTATTTCAGTTGAGCTTGGCCGTCAAGTAGCGCACGCAGTCGCCGACGGTCTTGAGCGTGAGCAGGTCCTCCTCGGGGATCTCGTCGATCTCAAATTCCTCCTCCATCGCCATGACCAGCTCGACCAGGTCCACGGAGTCGGCGCTCAGATCGTCCTCAAAGGAGCTGGTCATCGTCACATCGTCCGCATTTACAGCGAACTGCTCCGCGATCAAGTCCTGCATTGTCTTGAAAATTTCTTCCGAAGTCATCTCATCCAGTCCTCCTCAAGAAACGTTTGGCAAAATGATACGGCAAGATAGCTTGCCTGTCAATAGTCTTTTTTGTAAAATCAGTCCTTTTCGGGCGTGACCTTCATCTTATCCACATTTTGCGTGATGTCGGCGATGATGCCGCTCTCCGCGACCGCCATCGCCTGACGCACCGCGTTGCAGAAGGCGACGTCGTTCGACGAGCCGTGCGCCTTGACGACGGGCCTGGAGATGCCGAGCAGTGCCGTGCCGCCGACCTCGTTGGGGTCGAGCATTTTCTTGAAGTCCGCAAGACCGTCCCTAAGCAGCAGATACGCGAGCTTCGTCTTTGCGTTTTTCGTCAGCATTTTCTTCAGCTCGCCGCTCATCAGCCTGGCCGCACCCTCGACGCTCTTGAGCATGATGTTGCCGCTGTAGCCGTCGGCGACGATCACGTCGCAGCCGCCCGCGAGCGCGGTGTTGGCCTCGATGTTGCCGATGAAGTTGAGGTGTCCCTGCTCGCCGGCCTCCTTGAGGCGGGCGTAGGTCTCATGGCGGAGGGCGTCGCCCTTGCTCGGCTCGGCGCCGATGTTCAAAAGTCCGATGCGCGGTTGCACGACGCCGAGCACCTTTTCGGCATAATAGCTGCCTAAGTAGGCAAATTGCAGCAGGTACTCGCTCGTGCATTCGGCGTTCGCGCCGCAGTCGATCAGAACAGCCCTGCCCGTCATGGTCGGGATGGTCGGCGCGAGCGCCGCGCGGCGCAGGCCGCGGATGCGCTTGACCACGAGCGTCGCGCCCGCGAGCAGCGCGCCGGTGGAGCCGGCGGAGATGAAGCCGTCCGCCTGTCCGTCGCGCAGGAGGTTCAGCCCCACGGTGAGCGAGGAATCTTTCTTCTGCTTGAAGGCCGTCGCGGGATCGTCGCAGATCTCCACGACCTCCTCGGCGTTGGCGATCTCGATGCCCTGCGGGACCTCCTTGCAGCCGGCCTTTTCCAGCTCGCGCAGGATGTCCGCCGTGCGGCCGGTGAGAATGATGTCCGCGCCGTATTTCTCGCGGGCGAGCAGCGCGCCGCGGACGGGAGCCTCGGGGGCGAAGTCGCCGCCCATCGCGTCAATGATGATCTTCATGGCTTTCCTCCTTTACACCGTCGAGGACGCTCTCGCGCAAGCTGTCGATGATCTCCAGCGAGCGGCGGGAGAGCTCCGCGTTCTTGTTGCGCTTTCCCTTGATGCGGTAGCCGAGCGGCGGCATGATGCCGAAGTTGACGTTCATCGGCTGGAAATTGGCGACCGTCGTGTCGCTCACATACAGCCCCAGCGCGCCGATGGCGGTCTCGCGCGGGAAGTCGATGGGGGCAAGCCCCAGCAGCCGCCGCGCGGTCTCCACGCCCGCAAGGAAGCCGGACGCGGCGGACTCGACGTAGCCCTCCACGCCGGTCATCTGCCCGGCAAAGGAAATACGGTCGTCCGCGATGAGGCGGTAATAGCGGTCGAGCAGCCCCGGGGAATTCAGATAGGTGTTGCGGTGCATGACGCCGTAGCGCACGAACTCCGCGTTCGCGAGCGCGGGGATCATGGAAAAGACGCGCTTCTGCTCCGGAAAGCGCAGATGCGTCTGGAAGCCGACGAGGTTATAGATGCTGCCCTCGGCGTTGTCGCGCCGGAGCTGCACGACGGCATACGGCTCGTGCCCGGTCTTGGGATCCTTGAGTCCGCGGGGCTTGAGGGGACCGTAGCAGAGCGTATCGTGTCCGCGCCGCGCCATGACCTCCACAGGCATACAACCCTCAAAGACGTGCTTATCCTCAAAGCCGTGGACGGGAGCCTCCTCCGCCGTGGTGAGCGCGTGCCAGAAGGCGTCGTACTCCTCCGCCGTGAGGGGGCAGTTGATGTAGTCCGCCGTGCCCTTATCGTAGCGCGAGGCGAACCACGCGCTCGACATATCCACGCTCTCGTAGGTCACGAGCGGGGCGGCGGCATCGTAGAAATTCAGCGTGTGGCCGTCGCCAAGCTTTTCCGCGATGGCAGCGGAGAGCGCGTCGGAGGTTAGGGGGCCGGAGGCGACGATGACCGTTCCCTCGGCGGGGATCGACGTGACCTCGCCCTCGGCCACCGTGATGTTCGGATGGCTCCGCACGCGCTCGGTGACGAGACGGGCAAAGCCGTGGCGGTCGACGGCGAGCGCGCCGCCTGCCTCCACGCGCGTTTCGTCCGCGCAGGCGAGGATCAGCGAGCCGAGGCTGCGCAGCTCCTCCTTGAGCAGTCCCACTGCGTTTTCCAGCTGGTCGGAGCGCAGGGAGTTCGAGCAGCACAGCTCGGCAAAATCGTCGCTGTGGTGCGCCGGCGTTCTCTTTGCCGGCTTCATTTCATAGAGCGTGACCGCAACGCCGCGCTGCGCGAGCTGCCACGCAGCCTCGCAGCCGGCAAGGCCCGCTCCGATGACGGATACTTGCATCAATTCTCTTCCTTCTTTGCCGTCTTTTTGGCGGCGGTCTTTTTTGCCGCGGCCGCCTTCGCAGACTTGGCGGCGGGCTTCGCCGCCGTCTTTTTCGCGGCGGCGGTTTTCGCGGTCGTTTTCTTCGCGGCGGACTTCTTTGTCGGCGTTTCCTCCGCCGCGCTCTCCTCCGCTGCTTCCGCGTCTGCGGCCTTTTTGCGCACAAAGCCGCGCTTGTCCTCGGGCAGGAAATTCTCACACGCGGGGTTGATGCAGAACGGCTTCTTGAAGCCCTTGCCCGCCTTCTTGAACATCGTCTGTCCGCAGACGGGGCAGTCGTCCTTGGTGGGCACATCCCACGTCATGAAGTCGCACTTCTTCTCCTCGTCGCGGCTCGTGCCGAACTCGCAGCAGTAGTAGGTGTACTGCTTGCCGGTCTTCTGGCTCTTGCCCGTGCGCTTCATCAGCCGTCCGCCGCACTTCGGGCAGCGGCCCGGCATCTCGACCACGAGCGGCATGGTGAAGCTGCACTCGGGATAGCCCGGGCAGGCGAGAAAGCGGCCGAAGCGGCCGGACTTGATGACGAGCTTGCGTCCGCATTCGGGGCAGACCTCCTCGGTCTCCTCGTCGGGCACCTTGAGATGGACGCCCTCGAGCTCCTTTTCCGCCTTTTGGAGGTCGGATTCGAACCCGCCGTAGAATTCACGCAGAACGTCCTTCCACGCGATTTTGCCCTCCTCGACGGTGTCGAGCTCCTTTTCCATGCGGGCAGTAAATTTGGTGTCCACGATGTCGGGGAATTTATCCTCCATCAGCTTCGTGACCACACTGCCGAGCGGCGTGATACGCAGGAATTTGCCCTCCTTGACGACGTACTCACGGTCGATGATGGTCGAAACCGTGGGCGCGTAGGTCGAGGGTCGGCCGATGCCGTTCTGTTCGAGCGCGCGGATGAGCGTCGCGTCGGTGTAGCGCGTGGGGGGCTGGGTGAAATGCTGCTCCTCGTCGAAGCCCTGCAGCTCCAGCGTCTGGCCCCCGGTCAACGGCGGGAGCGGGGAGGTCTTTTCCTCCTTGTCGTCGTCGCGGGCTTCCTCATACACGGCGGTGTAGCCGGAGAACTTCAGGCTGCTCGCGCTCGCGCGGAATTCATGCACGCCCGAGGCGATCTCCACGGCGACGCTGTCGTAGACGGCGTTCGCCATCTGGCTGGCGAGGAAGCGGCTCCAGATGAGCCGGTAGAGGCGGTACTGCTCGCCCGTAAGGTCGCCCTTGAGGCGCTCGGGCGTGAAGTCCACGTTGGAGGGACGGATGGCCTCGTGCGCGTCCTGCGCGCCGGCCTTGGCCTTGAAGCGGCGGGTGGAGGCGGGATAATAGTCCTTGCCGTAGCGGCCGAGGATGAAGCTCTTCGCGGCGGCGAGCGCCTCCTCGCTGATGCGCAGCGAGTCGGTACGCATATAGGTGATGAGGCCCACGGTGCCCTCGCCGGCGACGTCCACGCCCTCGTAGAGCTGCTGGGCGATCGCCATGGTGCGGCGCGGGGTCATGTTGAGCTTGCGGCTGGCCTCCTGCTGGAGCGTGGAGGTGGTGAACGGCGGGGAGGGCGAGCGCTGCTTGTCCGCGCGCTTGACGCTCTTGACCGCGAACACCGCGCTCCTTGTGTCGGCGATGACCGCGTCGATCTCCTCGCGGGAGGATGGCTCGAACTTCTTGCCGTTTTTGCCGTAATAGTGCGCGGTGAAGGTCTTATGGCTCGGCTCGTCGAGGAGCTGCGCGTCGAGCGTCCAGTATTCCTCGGGCTTGAAGCTCTCGATCTCCTTTTCGCGCTCGTCCACCATGCGCGTGGCGACGGACTGCACACGGCCTGCGGAAAGGCCGCGGCGCACCTTCTTCCAAAGGAGCGGGGACAGCTCGTAGCCCACGATGCGGTCGAGCACGCGGCGCGCCTGCTGCGCGTCCACGAGGTTCTGGTTGATCTCGCGCGGCCGCGCGATGCTCTCCTGCACGACGTTCTTCGTGATCTCGTTGAAGGTCACGCGTCTGGCCTTTTGATCGTTCAAGTCGAGCAGATACTTGAGATGCCACGAGATGGCCTCGCCCTCGCGGTCCGGGTCCGTCGCGAGATAGACGGTGTCGCTCTCCTTCGCAGCCTCCCTCAGCTCGCGGATCAGAGCCTCCTTGCCGCGGATGGGCTTATAATCGGGCTCGAAATCGTGCTCGATGTCGATGCCCAGCTTGCTCTTGGGCAGGTCGCGCAGATGGCCCATGCTGGCCTTGACCGTGTAGCTCCTGCCGAGATATTTTCCAATGGTTTTCGCCTTGGCCGGAGACTCGACGATCACCAGATTTTTTTCTGCCATGTATTTGACTCCTTCATTCCTTTAGTTCCACTTGAATGGAAAAGCGCTTGCCGCCGTTCTGTGCCACATAGCCGTCGAGCTCGAGCATGGTGAGCGCCGAAAGCACGCGCCGCGTGGGGATCTGCGTCAGCTCGATCAGATCGTCCACCTGCTTCTCCCCCTGCGCGAGCTCGCGCAGGAGCTTCATCTGATCGTCCGTCAGGCCGTGGTCGCCGGTCAAGTCGAGCACCGGCAGCGTTTCCGCTTCCGCGGGCGTCTCCGCCTGCTTCGCTGCCTCCTGCTCCGCGCGGGCCTGATAGCCCAGCGCGTGCGGCAGCTCGACGCGTTCGCTGAGGATCTTGTGCGGGTACATCGCCTGGTATTCGCGCAGAATGTCCCAACTCTCGCTCACAAGACCCGCGCCGTCGGCGATGAGCCGGTTGCAGCCGCGGCTCGCGCTCGCGTCGATGGGGCCGGGGACCGCGAACACGTCGCGTCCCTGCTCGAGCGCCGTATTGGCGGTGATGAGCGCGCCCGAGCGCTCGAGCGGCGCTTCGACCACCACGGTCGCAAGACACAGTCCGCTGATGATGCGGTTGCGGATGGGAAAATGCCAGCCCTCCGCCGCCGTTCCCGGCGGGTATTCGGACAGCAGCGCGCCCGTGGCGGCAATGTCGCGGTACAATCCCGCGTTCTCCTCGGGATACACCACGTCCAGGCCGTTGCCGAGCACGGCGACGGTCACGCCGCCCGCGCGGAGCGCGCCGCGGTGGGCCGCCGAGTCGATGCCCCGCGCCGCGCCGGAAACGACGAGCGCCCCCTGCTTGGCCAGACCGTAGGCGATCTTCTCCGCGCTCTGCGTGCCGTAGGGCGTGCAGGCACGGGTGCCGACCATCGCGACGGCGACCTCTTCATCGAACGCAGGCAGCGTGCCCTTGACGTACAGAAGGCAGGGCGGCTCGAAGATGCCGCGCAGCCGCGCGGGATAGTCCGCGTCCTGCATCGTTAGGATGCGCAGGCCGAGACGCTGGCAGTCGCCGAGGATCTTGTCCGCGCCGTCCGTCGATTTGTCGGCGAGCAGCTCGAGCTGCTTTTTGGATAAGCCCTCGACCAGCGCGTACTCCGCCTCATCGGCGTAGTAGACATCCTCGGGCGAGCCGAAGTGGTCGAGCAGCAGCGCGCGGGAGCGGTTCGTCAGCCCCCGGCATTCGTTCAGCCAGACCCAGTATTTGAGTCCCGCCATGTCCGCTCCCTCCTCTCTATCGGTACATTTCCCACAGCACCACGCTCGCGGCGACCGCCGCGTTGAGCGATTCACAGCGCGGAGACATGGGAATTTTGATGGTTTTCTCACACTTTGCAAGGATCTCCGCGCTCAGCCCGCGCCCCTCGCTGCCGATGGCGACCGCCGCGCGGGAAAGCGCCGCATCGCGCAGGCTCACGGTGTCGTCCCGCAGCGCCGTGCCGTAAAGCGGCAGGCCGCTTTTCTGAAGCAGCGCACACAGCTCGTCCACCGTGCATTGGTACACATCGCGGCGAAAGACCGCACCCATTGTGGCGCGCGCTGTTTTGGGGCTGTAGGGGTCGGCGCAGGCGTTGACGAGAAACACGCCGTCGCAGTCAAAGGCGTCCGCCGTGCGCAGGATCGTGCCCACGTTGCCGGGGTCCTGCACGCCGTCGAGCACAAGGTAGTGCACGCCGGTCAGCGTTTCGGGCAACGCGGTGTCCGGCAGGCGCACGGTGAAAAGCGCGCCCTGCGGCGTTTCCATCGGGCTGATCGAGCGCATCACATCGGCGGGCACCCGCACGGCGCGCACGCCGGAGGGAAGCGCGGGAGCGTCCGCGCCCTCGGAAAGCACGACCGTTTTGAGCGGTGCGTTCCACCGAAGCGCCTCCTCGAGCAGCTTCACGCCGTCGCAGAGGTATTCGCCGCTTTCGCGGCGATAGGCGCGGGAGGCGTTCAGCTTTCGGATGTGCGTCATCAGCGCGTTCTGACGGCTGGTAATGTGCTCCATGCTCCGTTCCCCTCGCTTTCCGGTATATTTTTGGCAACACTTCCGCATGATAAGTGTGGCTTTATAATATAGGTATCGTTTCCAAATGTCAAGCCGCAGTCTTCGACGGGATGCGGCAAAATTTTTGATTCGCGGTGTTGCGTCCGCAACAGGCGGTTTATGATTTTTCTGCTATAATTTCCAATATACTTAAGCACAGCATGACAAGGAGGGCTGTTTCCATGACCGGTTTGAAGAACATTTCCAAGGCAGAGGTCCTGACGCTCAAGGACGAGGTCGCCTATCAGAAGGGGCAGGTCGTGAGCAAGACGCTCGCGCAGAACGCCGCACTGAGCGTGACGCTTTTCTCCTTTGATAAGGGCGAGGAGATCAGCACGCACGAGTCCGGCGGCGACGCCTTCGTCACCTGCCTCGACGGCGTGGGCCGCATCACCATCGACGGCAAGGAGTATCTGCTCCGCGAGGGCGAGAGCATCGTCATGCCCGCCAGGCATCCGCACGCGGTGTACGGGCAGGAGCCATTCAAAATGCTGCTCGTCGTGGTGTTCTGAGCGCCGCGCTTGACAGCGCGGCGGCTCTGTGCTATCATCGCTTCGTCCCCGGGAAGTACACTCTGACCGGCGGACCATACCATTCATTCTGCCGTTCTGCCGGTAAGGGCAAGCCCGAGCCGAAAGAGGAGGAAAGCAAGGCACAGCCGTCGGCTGTGTCCGGTACTGTTTTTTTCCATCCCTCCTGCCGTGCGGCGGGAGGGATGCTCTTATTTTTCGGGAGGTCATGTCTATGGAAACGCGCGTCGCCGTGCTGGCCGTCATCGTGCAGGAGGGAAGCTCCGTGCAGGCGCTCAACGAGCTGCTGCACCAATACGGGCCGTACATCATCGGACGGATGGGCGTCCCCTACCGGGAGCGCGGCGTGAACATCATCAGCGTGGCGCTCGACGCGCCGAACGACGTCATCTCCGCCCTGTCGGGCAAGCTGGGCCGCCTCGACGGTATCACCGCCAAGACCGTCTACGCCCCCGACGCCGTCATCCGAAAGGAGAAAAACGCATGAAACATCTCAAAAAGCTTTTCACCCTGTGCCTAACGCTCGTCCTCGTCCTCTCGCTCGCCGCCTGCGCGCAGAAGCCCGCGGAGGAGCCCGATTTGGACGAAACACCGGAGCCTCCCGCGCAGGAGACCGAGGTTCCCGTCACCACGCGCATCGCCGCGCTCAAGGGGCCGACCGCCATGGGGCTTGTCAAGCTCATGAGCGATGCGCCGTCCTCGGCGAACGGCCCACTCTATGACTTCACGCTCGCCGGCTCCGCCGACGAGGTCACGCCCGCGCTCATCAAGGGCGAGCTGGACATGGCCTGTGTGCCCGCGAACCTCGCCGCCGTGCTCTACAACAAGACCGAGGGCGCGGTGCAAGTGCTGGCGGTCAACACGCTGGGCGTGCTCTACATTGTGGAAAACGGCGAGAGCGTACAGTCCCTCGCCGACCTCAAGGGCAAGACCGTCGTGGCCGCGGGCAAGGGCAGCACGCCCGAGTACGCCCTGCGCTATCTTCTCAGCGAAAACGGCATCGACCCCGACGCCGACGTGACGCTCGACTGGAAGAGCGAGCACAGCGAATGCGTCGCGGCGCTGGCAAGCGGTCAGGCGAGCATCGCCCTGCTGCCCCAGCCCTTTGTCACCGTCGCGCAGAGTAAGCTCGTGGGGCTGCGCATGGCGCTCGACCTCACCGAGGAGTGGGATAAGCTGAACAATGGCTCCGCGCTCATCACCGGCGTGATCGTCGCGCGCAGCGAATTTGTCGAGGCGCACCCCGCCGCGGTCAGCACCTTTCTCTCCTACTACGCCGCAAGCGTGGACTGGGTCAACGCCAACACCGCCGACGCCGCCACGCTCATCGGCGAATACGGCATCGTGGATGCCGCCGTGGCGGAAAAGGCCCTGCCCTGCTGCAACATTGTCTGTCTGACCGGCGCGCAGATGCAGGAAAAGCTGTCCGGCTATCTCTCCGTGCTCTGCAGCGCCGACCCCGCCGCTGTCGGCGGCGCGCTGCCGGACAACAGCTTCTATTTCGCGTGATTTTTCAGCGGCGGGCGCTGCCCCGCCGCCGTCACGCGGTAAGACCGGCATCCCGCAGGAAAGGAGATGACCGCCGTGGAGCCGAAGAAAAAAAGCGTCCGCCTTTGGGCGGTCGTGCTCTGGCTGCTCGTGTGGCAGGGCGCGAGCATGGCGCTCGCCGCTCTCTATCCGCACGGCGCGCTGCTGCTCGCCTCGCCCCTTTCGGCGCTCGCTCGGCTCGGGGAGCTGGCGGTCACCGCCATGTTCTGGCAGGCGGTGCTCACCTCGACCGCGCGCATCCTCGGCGGCTTTCTGCTTGCCTGTGCGCTGGCGGTCGTGCTCGCCGCGCTCGCCGCGCGGTACCGCCGTGTCGAGGAGCTGCTCGCGCCGCTTGTGTCCGTTGTCAAGGCCGTGCCGGTCGCGTCGTTCATCATCCTCGCGCTCGTGTGGCTCGAGAGCCGCCAGCTGCCGCTTTTCATCGCCGCGCTGATGGCCTTCCCCGTCGTGTACCGCAACGTGTTCGAGGGCATCCGCAGCACGAGCCGCGCGCTTCTTGAGATGGCGCGGGTGTTCCGCGTGCCGCTTTCGCGGCGGCTGCGCGGCATTGATCTGCCGCAGGTGCTGCCCTACTTCCGCGCGGCCGCCGATACGGCGCTGGGTCTTTCGTGGAAGGCCGGAACGGCGGCGGAGGTCATCGGCCTGTGCTCCGGCACCATCGGCGAACGGCTCTACACCGCCAAGGTCTACTTCCAGACCGCCGACCTCTTCGCGTGGACGGCGGTGATCGTGCTTCTCTCCGTCCTGTTTGAAAAGCTGTTTCTGCGCGGCGTGGACGCGCTGGCGGAAAGGTGGTGCGTCTGATGGAGCTTCGGGTGGAAGATCTCTGCAAAAGCTACGGCGGCACAGCGGTGCTGCAAAATGTGAGCTTCACCGCCGAAATCGGTCTCACGCGCGTCACGGGCAGCTCCGGCATCGGCAAGACGACGCTGCTGCGCATCCTGCTGGGGCTGGAGCGTGCCGACGGCGGCGCGACCAACGCCGATTGCTTCCGCTGGGCGGCGGTCTTTCAGGAGGATCGCCTGCTCGAGCAGCTCGACGCTGCGGGCAACCTGCGCTTCGCGCTCGGCGCGGCTTACGACGAGGCCGCGGCGCGCATCCTGCTCGCGGAGCTGGGGCTCGGCGACGCGGGAGGCAAGCGGGTGCGGGACTGGTCCGGCGGCATGAAGCGCCGCCTTGCACTTGCAAGGGCGCTGCTCGCGCCCTCGGACGCGCTCGCGCTCGACGAGCCGTTCACCGGACTCGACGCGGATAACCGCGCCGCGGCGCAGCGCTGCGTCGCGCGGGCCGCACGGGAGAAGATCATCCTGCTCGTCTCGCACGAGGACGACTCTCTTGCCGGCACGGAGGTCCGCCTGCAATGACCGAAAAAGGGAGACGCTTTCCGACAGAAAGCGTCTCCCTTTTTTCATCTTCACACCTCGTGCGCGGCGAGGAATTTTTCGTACTGCGACTGATACCACGCCTTCAGCGCCTCCACGCCCTCGTCCGTCCATGGGAAGGTCTCCTCCTCCACGTCCTGCGCCAGCTCGTAGCAGAGGTCCGAGTAGGTCGAGGCCTTGAGCGCATCGCCGTCGTCGCCCTTGACCTGCTCATAGCGGTAGCGGAAGTCGAGGTTTTTTTCGCGGTCGGTCACCGAGCCGGTGTAAACGAAGGCGCGGTGGAACCATCGCTCGTCCATGACCTCAAAGTATGGATGCATCCCTCTTTCCTCCTCATTCGTGGTGATAGAGCTTCTTGCCGTCGAGCGCGAACACGCGGTCGCTGAAGCCGCCGAGCGGCGTGGCGCCGAGCACCTCGCGGTAGATCTCCATGCGGCTGTCGATCATGTCGATGTAGCTCAAAAGCTCGCTTTCGGCGCAGACCGGGCGCACCGCCGCGCCGAACTCCGGCTCGCCGTGGTGGGAGAGAACGAGGTGCTGGAGCAGAACAGACTTCTCCTCCGGAACGTTCAGCTCCTTTGCGATCTCCGCGATCTCCTGCGCACCCATGACAAGGTGGCCGAGCAGCTGGCCCGGCACAGAATAGTCTGTCACCAGACCGAGGGCGGAGAAGCGGAACTCGCGCTCCTTTTGCAGATCGTGCGCGAACGTGCCCGCGAGCAGCAGGCTGCGGTCCACCGTGTCGGCATACATCCCGGCGAGGAAGTCGGCGAGCTGCAGCATGTTGCCCGTGTGCATCAGAAGGCCCTGCAGAAAGCCGTGGTGGACGCTCTTGGCGGCGGGGATAGAGCGGAAGCTCTCGCTGTGGCGGCGCAGCAGCTCGCGGCAGACCGCCTTATAGTCGGTGTCCGTGATGGAGTCGAGCAGCGCTTCGACCGAGGCGTACATCGCCTTCCCGTCGATGGGCGCGGTGGGTACGAGCGCGGTCACGTCGTAGCGGTCGCCCTCGTCCGCGAGGCGGATGCGCTCCACCGTCACCTGTAAGGCCCCGCGGAACTCCGACACGCTGCCGCGGATCTTCACGACCTTGCCCTCGTCCGCCGCGCCGATGGGGCCGGGGTAGTCCCACACTTTCGCGTCGACCGCGCCGGTCCGGTCCGAAAGGGTCAAATTCAAAAAGGGCTTGCCGTTGTTCGCCACCTTGGAAAAGGAGGATTTGAGGACGTAAAAGCCCTCGATATCGTCGCCGCGCGCCATCTGCGCGACGGGCAGATCGTATTCCATGGTTCGCTTCCTCGCTTTTTCTGATTTTCCCGCCTATTGTAGCACACCGGCGCGGCGCTGGCAAGCTACTCAGCCTTCTTCTTTTTCGGCTTCGGCAGCGGCGTGACCGTCTCCAGCACCGCGATGACCTGCCGTGCGAGGTCGGTATCGTCGATATCGAGGATATAATGCTCCTTCGCGCCCTCATAGGGCAGGCCGCGCTCCGCGCCCGCCATGAGCGCGCCAAGCTCCGGCACGATCTTCACGAACACCGTGTTGTCGCACACGAGCAGCACGGGCTTATCGTTGACGTAGACCATGTATTCGCCGAACATCTTGCGGTAACGCAGCCCGCCCGCGCCGTGCAGACGCTCGCAGACGTATTCAATGTAATCCTTTGTTGTTGCCATATTCTCACCTCACCCTTATGATACCAGCGCGGCGCGGTCTGTGCAAGTGTTCAAATAGGTGCGGACGGCCCGAAAATTTTCATAATCCCTATTGACATTATAGGTTTATCGTCTTATAATCCTATCAACTTGATAGGATTATTGAGCTGTCTGATCGGACAGACGCAGAAACGAGGGCAAGCAGCATGAAAAACGAAGCACTTTTAGAGGTCAATAGCCTGCACGTCAGCGCGGGGGAAAAGAAGATCCTTCACGGCGTTGACCTCACGGTCGGGCGCGACGAGACACACGTTCTCATGGGCCCCAACGGAACGGGAAAATCCACGCTCGGCTACGCCGTCACCGGCAATCCGGTCTACACCGTGACGAGCGGCAGCATCGTATTTGACGGCGAGGACATCACCGCCCTGCCGGTCAATGAGCGCGCCAAGCGCGGCATCTTCCTCTCCTTCCAGAACCCGCTGGAGGTGCCGGGCGTGACGCTCAGCGCCTTCATCCGCAGCGCGTTGGAGCAGAAGACTGGCGACCGCCTGCGGCTTTGGGACTTCAAAAAGCGTCTGAAGGAGACCATGAAGCTGCTGAGCATGGACGAGAGCTATGCCGAGCGCGACCTAAACGTGGGCTTTTCCGGCGGTGAGAAAAAGAAGGCCGAAATTTTGCAGATGCTCATGCTCGAGCCAAAGCTCGCCATCCTCGACGAGACCGACTCCGGCCTTGATGTGGACGCCGTGCGCACGGTGTCCGAGGGCGTGCGGCTCTTCCGCGAGCGCACGCACGGCTCGCTCCTCATCATCACGCACTCCACGCGCATTCTGGAGGCGCTGCACGTCGACGCCGCGCACGTCATGGAAAACGGCGTCATCGTGAAAAACGGCGGGGCCGAGCTGGTCGAGGCCATCAACGAAAAGGGCTTCGGCAGCCTGAAGACCGAGTAAGGCGGTGGCGTCGGCATGGCAGAGAACAGAGAAAAAACCTACGTTGCGGACGTAGACCGCAGCATTTACGACATCCGCGACGCGGAGCATGACGCCTACCGCATGGAGTCCGGTCTGACGCCGGAGATCGTGGACAAGCTGTCCAAGGAAAAGGACGATCCCGTTTGGATGCAGCAATTCCGGCTGCAATCGCTCCAGATCTACAACGAGCTGCGCCTTCCCGACTGGGGCCCCTCGCTCGAGGGACTGGACATCGACCACATCGCCACCTACGTCCGCCCGAACACGAAGATGCAGAACGACTGGGCGAATGTGCCGCAGGACATCAAGGACACCTTTGAGCGTCTGGGCATCCCGCAGGCGGAGCGCAAATCACTCGCCGGCGTGGGCGCGCAGTACGACTCCGAATTGGTTTACCATAATGTCCGCGATGAGGTCGCCGCCGAGGGCGTGGTCTACACCGATATGGAAAGCGCCCTCAAGGGCGAGTACGCCGACATGGTGCGCAAGTATTTCATGAAGCTCGTCACCCCGCGCGACCACAAGTTTGCCGCGCTCCACGGCGCGGTGTGGTCCGGCGGCTCGTTCGTGTACGTCCCCAAGGGCGTACACCTGTCGATCCCTCTCCAGTCCTACTTCCGGCTCAACGCCAAGGGCGCCGGCCAGTTCGAGCACACGCTCATCATCGTGGACGAGGGCGCGAGCCTGCACTTCATCGAGGGCTGCTCCGCCCCGAAGTACAACGTGGCGAACCTCCACGCGGGCTGCGTGGAGCTCTACGTCAAAAAGAACGCAAAGCTGCGCTACTCGACCATCGAGAACTGGTCGAAGAATATGTATAACCTCAACACCAAGCGGGCGCTGGTGGAGGAGGGCGGCACGATCGAATGGGTGTCCGGCTCGTTCGGCTCGCACGTCGGCTGCCTGTACCCCATGAGTATTCTCAAGGGCGACGATTCCCGCATGGAGTTCACTGGCGTGACCTTTGCCGGTGCAGGGCAGGATCTCGACACGGGCGCGAAAGTCGTCCATGTCGGCAAAAATACCAGCAGCTATATGAACACGCGCTCGATCAGCAAAAGCGGCGGCGTGAGCACCTTCCGCTCGAGCGTCGTGGTGGAAAAAAGCGCGAAGGGCGCGAAGAGCGCGGTCTCCTGCCAGTCGCTCATGCTCGATTCCGAATCTCGCTCGGACACCATCCCCGCCATGGATATCAAGACGCGCGACGCCGCCGTGGGCCACGAGGCCAGGATCGGCGCGATCAGCAACGACGCGGTCTTTTACTTGATGAGTCGCGGCATGAGCGAGGAGGACGCCCGCGCGCTGATCGTCAGCGGCTTCGCGGACAACGTATCCAAGGAGCTGCCCCTGGAGTACGCGGTGGAGATGAACAACCTCATCCGCCTTGAGATGAAGGGCAGCATCGGCTGAGCAAAAGGAGCGAACGATATGGAAAAAACAATTTATGTCAACCGTCCCGCTTCGCGCACCTGGAACCGTCTCGGCGTGAACGAGGCCGCCGTCCGTTGGGATACGGACGCGGAAGTGCTGCTCTCGAGCGAGCATTTCACCGCCGTCTCCGGCGAAAACGCCCCCCTGCGCATCGAGGCCGCGGACGGCGGCGCGGACTATGGCCGCCGCGTCTATACCGTGACCGCCGAGGCGGGCGCGGAGCTGACCGTCTTTGAGGTCTGCACCGCCGCGCAGCCTCTTGCCGCGGAGCTCAGGCTCACGGCGGCGGAGGGCGCGCACCTTCGCGTCGTGCAGCTTCTGAATCCCGCGCAGGGCGCGGTGCTGCGCCACGAGCTGAGCGCGCAGCTCGCCGAACACGCGCGGCTCGACCTCATCTCCCTCCAGCTCGGCGACGGCGGCATCTACGCCGACCATCAGATCGCCCTTGCCGGCGACGGCGCGGCGCTGTGCGCCGACCTCGGCTACCTCGCCCGCCGGAGCGACACGGTGGACATTGATCTGACCGTTGAGCAGCTCGGCAAAAGCACCGTGAGCGAGATCCACGCTTCCGGTGCGCTGATGGAACGCGCGAAAAAGGTCTTCCGCGGCACCATTGATTTCAAGCGCGGCTCCGCCGGCTCGGCCGGCAGCGAGAACGAGACTGTCCTGCTCCTCGGCGAGGACGCGGAGAACAAGACCGTCCCCGTTATCCTCTGCGCCGAGGAGAACGTCGAGGGCAGCCACGGTGCGACCATCGGCGAGCTGGACGCGGACACGCTCTTCTACTTTGCCAGCCGCGGCATCGACCGCGCCGCCGCCGAAGCCATCCTCGCCCGCGCCGCCGTAGAGCGGCTTGCGCGCATGGCGGAGGACGAAGCCTTTTCCGCGCGCGCCCTCGGCGCGCTCGCGCAGGTCCTGTGTACGAAGGAGGAACGCGAATGAGCACGAATTATAAAGCCGATTTCCCGCTGCTCGCGCAGCGTGACGTCGCCTATCTCGACAGCGCCGCCACCGCCCAGCGCCCGCAGTATGTGCTGGACGCGGAGCGGGACTTCTATACGCGCCACAACGCCAATCCCCTGCGTGGACTCTACCCGCTGAGCATCGAGGCGACCGAAGCGCTCGAGAGCGCCCGCACCGCCGTCGCCCGCTTTCTCGGCGCGGCGCAGAGCGAGGAGATCGTCTTCACCCGCAACACGACCGAGGGGCTGAACCTCGTGGCCTACAGCTATGGGCTCAGCCATGTCAGGGCGGGTGATGAGATCTTGATCTCCACCATGGAGCACCACAGCAACATCCTTCCCTGGCAGATGGTTTGCCGTCACACCGGCGCGCAGCTCAAATTCATGGAATGTGAGCCGGACGGCAGTCTGGACCTCAACAAGGTCGAAGCGCTCATCACGGCAAGGACAAGGGTCGTCGCGCTGCAGCAGGTCTCAAACGTGCTCGGACGCGAATACCCCATCCGCGCGGTCGCGGAGCTGGCGCACCGCGTGGGCGCAGTGCTGGTGATGGACGGCGCGCAGAGCGCGCCACACCTGCCGGTCAACGTACAGGAGCTGGGCGCGGACTTTCTCGCCTTCTCCGGCCACAAGCTCTACGGGCCCATGGGCATCGGGGCGCTGTACGGGCGGCGCGAGCTTCTGGAGGAGATGCCGCCGTTCCTCACGGGCGGCGAAATGATCGAGTCTGTCACGCGTGAGGGCGCGGTGTTCGCCGAGGTGCCGCACAGGTTTGAGGCCGGCACCGTCAACGCCGCGGGCGCGGCGGGCCTGCACGCCGCCATCGACTATGTGGAGCGCGTCGGCTTCGGCACCATCCACGCGCGCGAGCTGGCCGTCACCGCCGACGCCCTCGCGCGGATGCGTGCGCTGCCGCACGTCCGCATCCTCGGCTCGGACCAGGCGGAGGAGCACAACGGCATCTTGACCTTTGTGGTGGACAACGTTCACCCGCACGACGTGAGCGAGCTGCTTGCCGCCGACGGCGTAGCCGTCCGCGCAGGACATCACTGCGCCGAGCCGCTCCACCGCTTCCTCGGCTATCACGCTACGGTGCGCGCGAGCTTCGCATTCTACAACGATAAAACCGATGTGGACCGGCTGATCGGCAGCCTCTCCACCGTCAGGGGGCGTATGGGCTATGACGACTAATCCTTTTTACAACGAGATCCTTACCGAGCACAACGTCCGCCCGGAGTTCAAGCACGATCTGCCGGACGCCGACCTCGTGCTCGACGGCGTGAACCCGAGCTGCGGCGACGAAATTCAGCTCAAGCTCAAGCTCGATGGCGATACCATCGCCGACGGGGCCTTTGTCGGCGACGGCTGCGCCATCTCGCAGGCCTCCACCGACATCATGCTCGGCATGATCGTCGGCAAAAGCTGCGGGGAGGCTCTGCGGCTCGGCGACCTCTTTCTGCGCATGATCCGCGGCGAGGCGAGCGAAGAGGAGATCGACAGTCTTGAGGAGGCCTCCGCCCTGCGCGACGTCTCCCACATGCCCGCGCGCGTGAAGTGCGCCATGCTCGGCTGGCGCACGCTGCGCGAGGCGTTGGGCGAAAAAACGCCCTCCTGAGCGCAAAATACAACGCGATTTTTGCGATATGTCTTGCAAAGCCGCGCGGGAATGCCTATAATAGAGCATACCTGCGCGGCTCTCCTGCATCCGCCGCGCAGAGACTACAATGCTTTGAAGAGGTAAATTGGAATGAAAAAGCTACTCTTTGTGCTGCTGTGCGCCGTCATGGTGCTCAGCCTTGCCGCCTGCGGCAAGAAGGACGACGCGCCCATCGACGATGCCGGCAACGGCGGCGACGCCGACGGCCTGACCGTCGCGCTGGTCGTGGCCGGCAAGCTCGGCGACCGCAGCTTCTACGACTCCTCCAAGGAGGGTCTAGACCGCATGGTCGCCGACCTCGGCGTGACGCCCATCGTCATCGAGTGCAACAATGAGAACCACGACATTCAGATGAAGAACGCCGCCGAGAAGGCGAACATCGTCGTGTGCGTCGGCTGGGAATTCTACAACGTCGAGACCATCGCGCCCGACTATCCCGAGGTCAACTGGATCTGGGTCGATAACGCCACCAGCGCGCCCGTTTCCAACGTGCTCAACATCACCTACGCCCAGAACGAGGGCAGCTTCCTCGCGGGCTACATCGCCGCCGCAGTCTCTGAAACCGGCGTGGTCGGCGCGGTCGGCGGCGAGGATGCCGACACCATCAACGACTTCATCGTCGGCTACACGCAGGGCGCCGAGTATTACGGCACCGAGAACAGCAAGGACATCAGCGTGGTGAAGAATTACTCCAACACCTACGACGATCCCGCCGTCGGCAAGGACTGCGCCATCGCGCTGAACGATCAGGGCGCGGACGTCATCTTCCAGATCGCCTCCGCCTGCGGCGACGGCGTGTTCGAGGCCGCCAAGGAGAAGGGCTTCTACGCCATCGGCGTGGACAGCGACCAGAAGTACATCGACCCCGAGGTCATCATCTGCTCCATGAAGAAGGAGGTCGGCAGCTCCATCTATGACGCCGTCAAGGCCTATTTGGCGGGCGACAGCCGCTTCGGCACCACCTGGACCGCCGACATGGCGACCGGCTACGTCGGCATCGGCTACGGCGACAGCAGCATGACCCAGCAGGTCCCCGACGAGGTCAAGGCCGCCGTTGAGGAGCTGGCCGCGAAGATCGCCTCCGGCGAGATCACGGTCGACACCACACGTGCGTAAGCACCCTCCCTTTCCTCAACCGACAGCAACCCCTTGCGGCGCGGCAAAAGCCGCGCCGCTTCCTCTATTCCAAAGAAAGTGAGGTAACGAGCCTTGCAGGAAAATGCAGTCGAATTCCGCCATATCTCCATGGAGTTCCCCGGCGTGCTCGCCAACGACGATGTATCGCTCGACATCCGGAAGGGCGAGGTCTTTGCCCTCGTCGGCGAGAACGGCGCGGGCAAGACCACGCTGATGAACATTCTCTACGGCATCCACGAGCCGACGAACGGCGAGGTGTATATCCGCGGAAAGAAGGTCGAGCGCTTCTCGCCCAAAACCGCCATCTCCATGGGCGTCGGCATGGTGCACCAGCACTTCATGCTCGTGCCCAGCTTCACCGTGGCGCAGAACATCGTGATGAGCCGCGAGCCGCGCAGGCTCGGCGTGCTCTTTGACAACAAGGCCGCCGAAGCCGCCGCGCAAAAGCTGGTGGAGGAGTACGGCCTCGTGGTCGATCCCGCCGCCGTGGTGCGCGAGATCGGCGTGGGGCTTCAGCAGCGCGTGGAAATTCTCAAAACGCTCTACCGCGGCGCGGACATTCTCATTCTGGACGAGCCGACCGCCGTCCTCACCCCGCAGGAGACGGACGAGCTGTTCGCCGTCATCCGCCGCGTGGTGCGCGAGCTGGGCATGACGGTCATTATTATCACACACAAGCTCTACGAGGTCATGGCGATCAGCGACCGCGTGGGCGTGATGCGCAAGGGGCGGCTCATCGGCGTGGAGAACACCTGCGACGTGGACGAAAAAAAGCTCGCCTCGATGATGGTCGGCCGCCCGGTGCTCTACGACCGGCTGGAAAAGACCGGCGAAGCGGGCGCGGAGCAGATTGCTGTCCATGACCTCACGGTCTGCGATGACCGTGGGCTGGTCGCCGTGGACGGTCTGAGCCTGTCCGTCCGCGCGGGCGAGGTGCTCGGCATCGCCGCCATCGAGGGCAACGGCCAGAGCGAGCTTTTGGAGGCCATCACCGGTATGCGCCGCGTCGAGCGCGGCACGGTGGAGGTCTGCGGGCAGAACGTCACCGGAAAAACGGCGGGCGAGATCCGCAAGGTCGGTCTCTCCCACATCCCCGAGGACCGTCTCGCCACCGGCGTGAGCCGGAGCGCGAGCGTGACGGACAATCTTCTCATGGGCAAGCAGCGCGATCCGGCCTTCAGCGGCTTCGCGTTTCATCAGCGGCGCAGCTCCATCGAGCGCTACGCGGAGGAGGTCTATGAGAGGTTCGACATCCGCGGTGCGGGCATCGACACCGCCGTCGGCTCCATGTCCGGCGGCAATATGCAGAAGGTCGTCGTCGCGCGTGAATTTTCGTTTGATTCCCCCGTGCTCATCATCGCCCAGCCCACGCGCGGCGTGGACGTGGGCGCCATCGAATTCATCCACACCCGCATCATCGAAAAGCGCAACGCCGGCTGTGCCATTCTCCTCTGCTCGGCCGACCTCGACGAGGTGTTCCGCCTGTCCGACCGCATCATCACGATGTACGAGGGGCGCATCACCGGCGAGTTCCGCACAAGTGACATCACCAAGGAGGAGATCGGCTGGTACATGACCGGCCACCGTGAGGGAAAGGAGGCGGCAAAGACATGAAAAAGCTTGCAGGCGCGGTGAATTACCGCTATCTGCTCTCGCTGCTGCTCTCGATCCTCTTCGCCTTCCTCATCGGCGCGGGCATCCTCGCCGTCTCCGGCTTCCATCCGCTCGAGGCCTATGGCGCGATGCTCTCCGGCGCGTTCGACAGCGCGCGCCACATCGGCGACTTTCTGGAGTACGCGATGGTGCTGTGCGTGTGCGGCCTTGCCTGTGTGCTCGGCGCGCGCGTCGGCATCTTCAACGTCGGCGGTGAGGGCCAGCTGCTCCTCGGCGCGATCTTCGCCGCGCAGGTCGGCGTGTGGATGGATGGGCAGCCCCGCTTCCTTGTCATCGTCTGCGCGGCGCTCGCCGCGATGGCGGTCGGCGGCCTGTATGCCTTCCTCCCCGGCGTTCTGAAGGTGAAGGTCAAGGTCAATGAGGTCATCACCACCATCATGCTCAACACCATCGCCGCCTACCTCTGCCAGTACCTCGCCAAGGGCCCGTGGAAGAACGCCAATAAGAACATGGTCGCCGCGACCGAACAGCTCGGCGCGCAATACTGGTTCGGCAATGTCATTCCCCGCTCCAACCTCACGAGCGCCGTGTTTGCCGCGGCGGTGATGGCCTTCCTTGTGTGGTATGTGATGGAGCGCACCTCCGTCGGCTACGAAATGCGCATCACCGGCGAGAATCCGCGCTTCGCCTTCTTCTCCGGCCTGCGCACCGATCAGATCGTGCTGCTCTCCATGGTCGTCTCTGGCGCGATGTGCGGTCTGGTCGGTATGTTCCGCGTCTACGGCGTGGAGCATCTTTACCGCGACAGCGTGAGCAAGGACTACTACTTCGAGGCCCTGATGGTCGCCATGATCGCGCAGTATAAGCCTGTGACTGTCATCCTCCTCTCGCTCTTCTTCGCCGTGCTGAAGATCGGCGCACAGGGCATGGAGCTTATCGGCATCCCCTCGCAGATCTACCTCATCATTCAGACCGTTATCATCTTCTGCATGGCTGCCGAGAGCGGCATCACCCGCTCGCTCACCGCGGCGCACGAGCGCCGCAGAGCCAAGCGCGCCGCCGAAGAACGCTTAAAGGAGGAACTGAAACATGGATGACCTTTCCGCGATCCTCGCCAGCATTTTCTCCTCCGGTACCTTTAACGAGATGCTCCGCCGCGCCACGCCCGTGGCGCTCGCCGCCATCGGCGGCTCGCTCACCGAGCACGCCGGCATCATGAACATCGGCATGGACGGCATGATCCTCATGGGCGCGTTCTTCGGCGTGTTCGGCAGCTATCTCTTTACCTCCGCCTGGGGCGGCGTGGGACTGGTGCTTCTTATGGGGCTGCTCGTCGGCCTGTTCTTCGCGCTCTTCGTCGTGAAGTTCCGCTCGGACGAGTTCATCATCGGCTGCGCGCTCAATACCTTCGCGCTCGGCCTGACGACCTATCTCTCCCGCTCCGTGTTCGGCACCTCCGGCGCGAAGGGCTTCCCCTCCCTGCCGACGGTGAGCATTCCGCTGCTGGATAAGATCCCCTTCCTCGGCGCGGTGCTCAACGGCCATTCGCTGTTTGTGTATCTCACCTGGCTCTTTGTCCTCGTGCTGTGGGTGTTCATCTACAAAACGCCCTACGGCTTCTGGCTGCGCGCGAGCGGCGAAAAGCCCGAGACGCTGCGCACCGCCGGCATCGAGCCGGAAAAAATGAAGTGGCTCGCGAGCATCCTCTGCGGTGTGCTGTGTGCGCTCGCAGGCGCGCACCTGTCGCTCGGCTACCTCAACGGCACCTTCGCCGAGAATATGTCCAACTCCCGCGGCTACATTGCCTTCGCCTGCGTCATCTTCGGCGCGGCGAATCCCGCCAAGGCCTACCTCGCGGCGCTGATGTTCGGCTTCTTCGACGCCATCGGTCTGAGATTGCAGGACTATGTCAGCTCCGACCTCACCGGCATCATCCCCTACGCCATCACCATCATTATGATGGTCTACGTCGTGGTGAACGCGCAGCGTCGCCGCCGCCACGCGGCGCAGCAGCAGCTGAGCCGCCGCGCGCGGAGCTGAACACACATCGGAGGCAGCTATGCAGCAGGGTATTTTTGAAAAAAGCATCACCGTCACGCCCGACTACTGCGACGCCGCGGCGCAGCTCTCGCCCCTCGCGGCCTTCACCATCTTTCAGGGCATCGCCGCCCAGCACGCCGAGCTCATCGGCGTCGGCGGCGCGGCGATGGCGAAGCGCGGCGAGTTCTGGCTGACCGTCCACACGCGCGTGGACTTCCTGCAGCGCGCAGGTCTCATGGACGAGCTCACTGCCGCAACGTGGCCGGAGCCATGCGACAGCAAGGCCGTGCGCTGCTACCGCAGCTACAGTCTGCACCGCGGCGGCACGCTGCTCGCCCTCGGGCGCACGCAGTGGGCGGTCCTCGGTCCGGAAAAGAAGCTGATGCCGTTCGCACAGACCGGCTTTCCCGCCGATTTCCCGTTCTCCGACCGCACCGGCATCACCGATCCCCCCACCCGCTTCGCGGACGACCTGACGCAGGAGAATTTCGTGCGCGGCTATACGGTCCGCTCAACGGACATCGACTTCGGCCGTCACATGAACAATGTCGCCTACGTCCGCGTGCTGCTCGACTGCTTCTCGGCTGCCGAGCTGGCCTCGGGCCGCATCGCGTCGATAGAGGTCCACTATGCCGCCCCCTGTCTGGAGGGCGAGGAGTTGGGCGTCTACTGCCGCCGTGAGGAGAACGGCTGCCGCCTCGCCATCAAAAAAGCGGGCGGCAAGGCCGCCGTGCTCGCCGCGGTGAAGCTCCGCTGAAGCAGCAAACAAACACAATACAAGCGCCGCGGTCCAGTGACCGCGGCGCTTGCCGTTTTCTTATTCTTCCTTGCCGTAGAGCCAGGTGCAGCCCTCGTTCACGCTGTCGACCGCTTTGCGGTAGGCGCCGAGCACGCCGGGCGCGGGATGCGCAGGGCGCTTGACGTGTCCCAGCCGCTCCGCGAGCTCCTCGTCGCTGACCTCGAGGCGGATGGTGTGCCTGTCGATGTCGATCTCGATCATGTCGCCGTCGCGCACTGCGGCGATGGGGCCGCCGTCCCACGCCTCGGGCGAGACGTGGCCGATGCAGGGGCCGCGCGTCGCGCCGGAGTAGCGCCCGTCTGTGACCATGGCGCAGCTCGTGTGCAGGCCCATGCCGACGAGCATGGCTGCGGGAATGGACATTTCACGCATTCCCGGTCCACCCTTGGGGCCTTCGTAGCGGATGACCAGCACATCGCCGGGCTTGACGGACTTCTCCGTCATGGCCGCACGCAGTGCGTCCTCGGAGTCGAAGCAGACCGCAGGACCGCGGTGGTGGAACATCTCGGGTACCACGCCGCTCTTTTTCACGATGCAGCCGCCGGGAGCAAGGTTGCCGTGCAGCACGGCGAAGCAGCCGTCTGGGTAGAGCGGCTCATCGGCTGTGTGGATGATCTCGGGGTTCACCTTCCGGCGGAAGCGGACAAGGAACTCGCCCACCGTGCCGCCCGTCGCCAGACGCGCGTCGGGGTCGAGATAACGCTCGATGGCCTTCATCGTCGCGCCCACGCCGCCGGCCTTATAATAGTCGTACATATTGAACTTCGAGGACGGCTTGAACTTCGCAACGCAGGGCACGTCGCGCTGGATCTCGTCAAAGGCCGCGAGATCCAGCGGAATGCCCATCACGCGCGCGAGCGCGCAGATGTGGAGCTGGGCGTTCGTCGAGCCGCCGGTCGCAGCGACGTGGCGCAGGCCGTTCTTGAGGCTCGCCTCGGTCACGATATCGGCAAAGCGCACGCCCTCCTTCGTCAGCGTGACGATGCGCTCGCCGACGTCGCGCGCCTGCTTGTACTTGGCGGACGAGCAGAAGAGCATGGTCGCGCTGTCGATGGGCGCCAGACCGATGACCTCGGCGAATACGCCCATGGTGTTGGCGGTGCCGTACATCGAGCAGGTGCCGCAGGAGAAGCAGATGTTCTCACGGAAGCGGGTGAAGGTCTCCTCGCTGATGGCGTCGATGTTGCGCTGACCGATGGATTCCTTGAGGTCTGGCGTGACGTAGGTGCCCTCGTCCGCCTCGTAGGGCAGCATACTGCCCGCCGTGAGGAACATACAGGGCTTGTTGAGCGCCGCGGCAGCCATGAGCATACCGGGCACGATCTTGTCGCAGGAGCACAGGAACACCAGTCCGTCGAAACCGTGGGCGCTCGCCATCGCCTGAATGCTGCCGGCGATCAGGTCGCGCGAGGGCAGGATGAAGTGCATCCCCTCGCCCTGCGCCATGCCGTCGCAGGGGGCGGGAACGTTGAACTCCGCCGGTGTGCCGCCGGCCGCCCACACGCCCTCCTTGACGTAGCCCACCAGCTCCTTGAAGGCGCGGTGCCCGGGGTTGACGTCTGTAAAGGAGTTGACGATGCCGATGACCGGCTTTTCCAGGTCCTTTGTGCGGTAGCCGCAGGCATTCATCAGCCCGACGTAGTAGCCCTCCTGCGGGTTCGAGGGAGTGCGGTTTCCTTTCCAGCTTTCCATCGTGTTTTCCTCCGTTTCTCCGTTCGTCTTATCGGTTGTCCCCATTATAGCGCGGCTTCTCTTAAAAGAAAAGCAGGAATTTTAACTGTTTACTACAAGAAAAAACTTGATATACAACCTGTTTCTTGGTATGCTTTAAAAAAAAACGACCGACCGGAGGAGACCGCCATGACGACCAGCTTTCAGATGTTCCTGCTCGCGGCGCGTGAGCTGAATTTTTCCCGTGCGGCAGAGCTTGCCTGCGTCACGCCCCAATGCCTGAGCGACCACATCCGGCGCATCGAGGAGCACTACGGCGTGACGCTCTTCACGCGCAAACCGAAACTGCGTCTGACCGTCGAGGGCGAGACGATGCTGCGCTACCTCACGCGCATCCGCGCGCTGGAGGGCGACATGGAAAACGAGCTCGCCGACGTCAGCGGCGGCGTGCGCGGCACGCTGCGGCTCGGCCTGCCGACCACGCGCGGCGCCATCCTTCTTTCGCAGACGGTCACGCAGTTCCGCCGGCAGTTCCCCCATGTGGAGGTCGAGGTGCAGCTTGCCGACACGCGAAGTCTGGAGGCTTTGCTACTCGGCGGGGCGCTCGACCTCTTCCTCGGCGTAGACGCTTCGCAGCACGCGCTGTTCCGGCGCGAGCCGCTGTGCCGCGAGCCGTTGTTTCTTGTGCTCTCCCGCCGCGCGATGGAGTCCCGGTTCGGCGAGCGCTATGCCGCCGTGCGCGCGGATTTTCTCCGCTGCGGCGCGGACTTGACGCAGCTGCGGGGCGTCCCCTTTGTGCAAGGACACGACAGCAGCACAACGACCGAAGCCGTGGAGCAGCTTCTGCTGCGGCAGAGCGCCGCGCCGGATATTCCGGTCCGCGTGAGCAGCTTTGACCTGCACATCGACCTCTGCCGCACGGGCGGCTACGCCACGATCTGCTCGCGCTCGCACCTGCGCCGCGTGATGGACCGTCCCGACGCCGGTCTGGAGGTCTACGCGATCCGCGGCACGCAGCGGACGCTTGAGGTCGAGCTCATTGCACACCGCGACGCGCAGCCCCTTGCCTACCGCACCGCCTTCGCGCGGCTGCTTTCGGAGCACGCGCTGGCCGAGGACGCCGCCATCTGCGCGTGGCTGCGGGAAAACGGCGTCGGCGACCCGTAAGCTGAACGGGAAACGGCAGCGGCTCAAAGAGCCGCTGCCGCTTCCCTGTAAGAGAGATCAGCGTATGCTGAGAGGATAAGCTTAGTACGCAGTGGTCATGGCGCCGTCGACGCAGATGACCTGACCGGAGATCGCGCTGTTTGCGGGGGAGCAGATGAACACCACGGAGCGGGCGT
>ERZ808245.177-NODE-177-length-36794-cov-6.241896_pt1 | contig 36794 bp, 41 predicted proteins | sample MGYA00521243_ERZ808245 | MGnify/ENA primary metagenome ERZ808245 (study PRJEB31516, sample SAMN03275576) | gut metagenome | biome: mammalia-associated habitat; material: feces | host: Papio cynocephalus | place: Kenya | collected 2012-07-07 ... | reverse complement strand
AGCCACGGCAGTTGTTGACGTTGTAGGCATCAAGCGCAGCCAGCGCATCGGCTTCAGTCTCGTAGACATTGGCCGGGTAGTTGATTTCGTAATACTGGTCGTTGTAGGTGGTTGCGTCGATGTCAATAACATAAGCTGTTTTCATAATTTTTTTGCCGTTTTTTATCCGGTGGCGCCCCGGCTCTATTGGTTATTGTTTACACTGCAAAGTTCGGAATTTTTTTTGACGTTGCAAAATAATACAACGAAATAATTAGGTGATTAACTTTATTTAACCATGCAAGAAAAGTGTTTACAATATAAGCATTTTTTCGGAAATATTTACTACCTTTGCGGCAAACCTAAATTCAACAAAAACAGGATGAAAAAGAAAATACTCGAAGCGCTGAAAGCCAAGTTTGAGGGGGTCGGCGAAGCGATACTTGACAGGATAGCGACCAAGCTCGCGAAGACTGCCACAACAGACGAACAGGTCACGACCGCAGTGGAGGGGGTGACATTGCAGCAGGTCATCGAAAGCTATGGCGACAGCCGTGCCACCGAGGCACAGCAGACCGCCGTCCGAAATTACGAGGCCAAACACAACCTCGAAAACGGAAAGCCGAAGAAACCTGCCGGGGACGAGCCGGACAACGGCAACGCAACCGAAAACAGCGGAGAGAATGCTCCTGCGTGGGTAAAGACGCTTACCGACCGTCTTGACCGCCTCGAAGCCTCCAGAACCGCAGAAAGTCGAAAACAGCAGCTCGGCAAAGTCATTGACCGGCTGCCCGAGAACCTACGAAAAGCCTATGAACGACTGCCGCTCGACGGATATTCAGACGAGCAGTTCAGTACCGTACTGGGCGAAATCACGACCGAGGTGGAGGGCATAGCCGGAGAAACCGCAGCCAAGGGCGGAGTTTTCGGGAAACCGTCAGTCGCCAACGGTACGAACAATCAGCAGTCGCTGACCGAAGCGCAGCTCAAAGCAATCTCGCACCGAGAGGGTGTGCCTGCGCAAGGCGAAAATCCTTTTTAAGTTTAACTAAAAAACAAGACCAAAATGTCAATGACAATCAAGCGCAGAAAGGACATCGAGGCACCTCGCGTCCTTATGCACAAAATCGCAGACATTCGCGGTGGCGTGAGCATCGCCACCTCAGATCTCGGCGGTGACTATATCCCCGAGGGCGCAGTCATAAGCGCAGCCGTCAATGGCGTTCACCACGTTGTCAAGCTGGGCAAGGTGGCCGCTACCGTGGAGGCCGCCGCCACAGCAATAAAAGTTGCCAAATACCACAACTTCAAGGTGGGCGACTTTGTCCTCGTTAAGACTGGCGACAAGGCCGCAGCCATCACCGCCATCGACACATCCAATAAGACATACGATACACTGACCATCGGCTCGGCGCTCGGTGCAATCGCCAAAGACGCCTACATCGCCGAGGCAGCAGCCGCAGCCACCGGCGCGGACTCCAGCAAATCGGCACTGAAATATGCCGCTCAAGCCGTTGTCGGCACAGGCAAAGTTGCCGAACGCGGAGACAACGTCATCACCGACGCGTGGGTCATCGGCGTAACCAAAGGCCTTGTGCTGCCCGACTTCATCGCCGACAGCCTCAAAGGTATCGTTAACATTTAATTTTACTAAAAATGAGCACTGGAACAGTAGTTAATTCTCTAATATACGGCCTTTCGCAACAGATGGTGCAGGCTCGCCTTAACACCATTGACACGAAACCTTTTCTTTTCGGCACGTATTTCCCGGTCAAGAAAGTCACCGGCTTCAACTGGTACATGCTGACCAACCAAATCGCACGCCGCAATGTTGCTGCCGACCTGCATGCCGACAATGGCACTATCATGCGCAAACGCCGTCCGGTTTTTCAAAGCGCCAAGGGCGATATTCCCTTCATTTCCATATCGCGCGAAATGACGCGTTCGGAAATCAAGGACTATCAGACCGAACTCGCCCTCGCCAAAGACGAGGACGCCACCAAGCTAGTGCAGTTTTGGGGCGAAGATGTAGATTTTTGTTTCAACGGCATACAATCCGAGTTGGAGTATCTCGCATGGGCGCTCGCGTCCAACGCAGGAGTTTTGCATTTCGACACCACAAATAACGCGACCTTTGCAAATGAGTTCGACCTTGACTACGACGTTGACGCCGAACAGAAAGTCGCAACGGCATCCGACTGGGGCAACCGCACCACCGCCGATGTCATAGGCGACCTCGTGGCCATAGTCCGCGCCGCCAAGGCCAAAGGTCTGAACCCAAAGTTCGCCTTTATCAACCTCAATGAGTTGTATCGCATAGCATCGACAGACCAAGTCATCAAGGCCTGCGCATCATTTGCCGCCAACGCCCTGGGCGTACAGCAGACGCCGACTCTCGAGCAAATCAATACAATGCTCGGACAACAAGCATGGCTCAACGGCTTGCAGTTGCGCGTGATAGACCAAGACGTGACGCGCGAATTTGCCGACGGAACTTCCACGACAGGCAATCCGTTTGCGGATAATCGTCTCGTGCTTTCCGAGACCGAGCGCCTCGGCAGCACGCAGTACGACATCCTCAACGATGCCAATGCCAACGCGTGCATCCTCCGCGCCGAGCGTGCGCACACCGTAGTGAAAAAGTACGGTACTATCGAACCGACCAGCGAGGTCACCATCGGCGAAGCCGACGCGATACCCGTGCTGGACACCGCTTATCGCAACATATACGTACGCACCGACAAGACCGAATGGTCTTGACCTGACGACTGACCGCGATGACAATCCTCGACGCACTCCGAAGTATCAGTGCCTACCCGATACCGCTGCGGACTCTTTCCGATACCGCAGAATATCGGGGAGTGGAGCTCGAAGCCGAAGCCACAGCGGATGTGATGACGACCAAGGCTTACCGCCTTGCCACCGCCGACCTGCTGTTGTGGCTGGCTTTCGCGCCAAACATTTCGCAGGGCGGACAGAGCTACTCGTTTGACGCAGCACAGCGCCTCGAATTTCGTCGCCGTGCCAATGCGACGTACAAAGTGCTTGAGCCGGACAAGGAGGACGCTGCGGTTTGCGCCACCTTCGGATATAAAGGCGACCGCTTATGATTATTCAGAACGGCACCATCGAGTTCAAGGCCAAGACCGCCGGGGGCATAGACCACGAAACAGGCTATCCGACAGCCGCCATCGCCGAATGGGGTGAGCCGATACCTTGCCAGTGGTTGCCAAACAGCAGCAACCTGCTGGCGAGGATACTCGGCGAACGCTTCGAGCAAGCCGCCTACGAGGTCTTGCTCGAGGAGCAGCCGCTGCCCGATAGCGAGCAGGTCAGACTGACAGACGCCGATGGCGAGAGCCTCGGGGAGTTTTCCCTGCGGTCGCGACCCGAACGCCTTGAAGCCGTAGGCCAAATCCGCCTAATGTTGTAGTTGTGGCAATCGAGCAGACCACGCCGCAGGCCGAGATTGACGCCTACCTCGAAGAACAGCTCAACCGGAGAATGCAAGCCACTGTCCGCACAATGCAGTATGTCGGCGAAGCGTGCCTCAACGCAGCTCGTTCGTCAAAGGCATATAAAGACCAGACAGGTAACCTCCGCAGCTCGGTCGGGTATGTGGTCAGCGTTGACGGCAAAATCGTTGAGGAGAGTTCTTTTGCAGTCGTAGCCAAGGGTGGCGCAGGCGCGAAAGACGGTGCGGAATACGCCAAGAAACTCGCTCGGCAATACCCGAAAGGCATCACCTTGATAATGGTCGCAGGCATGGATTATGCCGCATACGTATCGGCAACAGGCCGCGACGTTTTAGACAGCGCGGAATTACTCGCGCAGTCGCTCGTTCCCAAAATGTTGAAGCAACTCGGAATTAAATAGCAATGACGAAGACAGGCAAGCAGGTACAGACGGACATCCGCAAGATGCTCCTCGGCTCGGCACTCGCCAAAGCCGTCAGCGGTGGCATATACCGCAACGGCTACCGACCGCGAGACAGCCGCAAGGAGGACATCGTTGTGACGTTCACAGCAGGCCTTGCCGAGCAGATACAGACGGGAGTCGTGACCGTCAATATCTACATCCCCGACATTGACCCTGACGCCGATGGGACGTGGACCGAAGACGGACGCCGCGCCGAGGCGCTCGAAGCAGCCGCACAAGCATGGGCGGACAGCCTGACGACTAAGGCAGCCGGGGGCTACAAATTCCGATTGCAGCAAACAATCTACACCGAGGCCGCCGAAGACATACGGCAGCATTTTGTCGTCGTCAAGCTCGCATACGAGTACTTCGGCGATGATTGATTATTACTAACATTTTCCAAATCTTAGATTTATGGCAATATTAAGTTGGGGCAAATGCCTCATTGAGACTACCACATCGACCGATGGCGCTCCAGGTGCTTCCGCATCATGGACGGCCATTGACACACCGAAAGACGGTACAACGCAGCTGACCACCACCGCCGGCACAGAGACTGAGGCCGTGGAGGAGGGTGGCGAGGTCGTAGACAGCCGCACCGGTAAAAACAAGTATCAGCTCGAATTTGACCTTTTTATCAAGAAAGGCGTCGAATTACCGTTTGAGGACACCGATGGCGTTATTACCGGTGAGCATGCTATCCGCATCACGCCCGAAGACGACACCTGCAAGGGCTTACAGATAGACCGTTGCACCATCCGCGCCGAGCATAGCTACACCACCGCAGACGGTGCTACCATCAAGTACATCTGCAAGGTTTTGAAACCAAAGACCGGCAAGATGCTCAAATCGTACACTAAGACCGCGAACCCCGGCGGTTGACGCATCCAGCTAAGCAACGAGGTGGGACAACGGTAGTCCGCCGCAGATGATAGCGCGGAGATGCGAGTTCGAGCCTCGCCCTCGTTCCAAATCACCCTAAAAACACGATATGAAAACGATAGAACAGAAGACCGCCGAGACGCTGCTCCAGCAGCCGGAAGCCGTTGCTTGTGGCGGAAAAACATATATGATTGCACCGCCGAGCATCGCAACGCTCGTGCTCGTTTCGCGCAGCATCGCGGAGCTTCCGCAAATTAGGCTCGACCAAGACCGCATACTTGAGAGTGCGCTGGCCATAGCCAAAAATTGCCAGAATATAGGCGATATCGCTGCCACACTAATACTCGGTGCTAAGCGCTGTTTTGAACCAAAGACAATTGTTCGCAAGGCATCGAAACGCATTCTTTGGGGCTTGTTCCATTTTTCGTACCAAAAGGCCGAGACCATCACGCGCCGAGAAGCACTCGCACGCGAGCTTATGGAAAATCTCACTCCGCAGCAGATGCATGAGCTTATCGGCCAAGCACTCCTCAAAATGCAGGTCGGCGATTTTTTCGGGCTTACCACTTTCCTGACCGAGATAAACCTGACGAGGCCGACGAAAGTGGAAGCCGAAGTGATAGTCCCTGGGCGATAGTCGCAGGGACAGCCAAAGCCTTTGGCTTACCGATAGAATATGCGTTGTACGATATGAGCTACGCCAATGTAATCCTTTATGGGGCAAGCCTGCCGACCTATTCGAGCAAAAAAAACAAAGACAAAGGCCGAGACGAAGAAGTCATAAAAGCTGACGACCCTCGCAATAACGACCGCGTGCAGGCTTTTCTTGACGCATCAGATTAACAACCACACAGACGACAATGCAGAACGATAAGGGCAAAATCAGTTTCGCCACAAGCATCGACAACTCGCAATTACAAGCCGACGCGCAACGCGCACGCGACATCCTCCATGGCATAGGCGACACCGCCAAGCAGGAGAGTGCAGGCATAGACTCGGCATTTTCCAAAGTTGCCAAAACCATCGGCAGTATATTCGCCGTCAAGGGTATAGCCGATTTTGCCAAGTCCATAATTTCAGTACGCAGCGAGGTTCAGTCTTTGCAAATATCGTTTGAAACACTCCTCGGCAGCAAGGACAAGGCCAATGCGTTATTTGGCGAAATACGCAAATTCGCGGCCAACACGCCGATGATGCTCAAAGACCTCGCGAGTGGTGCGCAGACTATGCTCGCGTTCAATATTCCTGCCGAAAAGGTAATGGATATGCTTCACGCCATCGGCGATATCAGCATGGGCGACGCACAGAAGTTCGGGTCGCTGACGCTGGCATTTTCGCAAATGAGCGCCACAGGCAAGCTTATGGGGCAGGATTTGTTGCAGATGATTAACGCAGGATTCAATCCGCTCGCGGAAATCAGCGCTAAGACCGGCAAGACCATCGGCGAGCTCAAGGAGGAGATGGAGAAAGGGAAAATCTCCGTTGACATGGTTACGGATGCCTTTCTTTCGGCCACCGCCGAGGGGGGAAAGTTTCACGGAATGCTTGAAAAGCAAAGCCACGGTATCGCCGGTGCGATGTCGAACCTGCAAGGTGCGGTGGACGATATGTTTAACGACATCGGCGAGGCTTCCGAGGGCGTCATTGCCGGTGTAATCTCTGGTGCGACATACCTCGTCAAGCACTACCAAGAGGTGGGCGAGGCGCTGGCAGTTGCAGCAGCCATGTATGGCACTTATAAGGCCGCAGTGATGGCGACCGTGGCCGTAGAGACAGCCGCCGCAGGAGCGAGTGCCGCGAAAATGGCCGCAATACAAGCCGAGCTCGCAGCCGTGGGCGTACTCACCGGCGAGAGCAAACTTGCCGCAGACGCGGACATCGCCGCGGCAGTAGCCAAAGGCACGCTCACCGAAGCCGAGGGGTTGCAGATACTCGCACTCAAGCAGGAGGCTGCCGCTCGCGTTACCGCGCTTAACCTTGCTGCAGAGCAGGCCGCAGCAGACCTGCTGGCAGCTTCAGCCGTGCGCAAAGAGGCGGAAGCACGAGTTGCCGCTTCGGTGCGCACGCTCGCTGCCGCCGAAGCCGAGCTTGTGGCAGCACAGCAGAAGGGTGACATCTTCGTCATTAACGCCGCCAAGCAGCAGGTCGAGACAGCCGCCGCCGAGCGCGACACGGCAGTCAAGCAGGCCAACGCCGCCGCCGAAGCCGAGCTCACAGCCGCAAAGCGTGCCTCAACGACCGCATCAGCCGCATCAGCCGCACAGACACAGCTCGAAACCGTCAACACGCAGGTCAACACCATTGCGCAGGAAACGAACTCCAAGGCCACCACCGTACTCGCCGCCGCCAAGGCCAAACTTATAGGCGTAGTAAAAAAACTTTGGGCAGCGCTGACGGCTCATCCGTTCGCGCTCGTTGCCGCTGCCGTCATAGGTGCGGCTTACGCCATTTACAAGTTTATCTCCGCAGAAAGCGATGCCGAGGCCGCGCAGCGGAAGCTCAACGAGACCATCGACGAGTGCAATCGTAATATCGCATCCGAGCGCGTACAGATAGACACGCTTTTCAATCGTTTGCGCCGAGCAAAGAAAGGAACTGACGAATACAAGGCCGCGAAAGAGGCTATCATCAGCCAATACGGTCAGTACCTCAGCGGCCTAAGCGCCGAAATCCAGTCGCTGCAAGACGTTGAAGGCGCGTACAAGGCTATTGCCGCCGCGGCACGCGAAGCCGCACGCGCTCGTGCCTTAGAAAAGGCGACAAAGGACGCCGGTGATACGTATGCTACGACCGAGACGGAAGCGCTGACGAACCTTGAAGAATATCTTAAAAAAGTTTATGGCGAAGACACTAAAAAAGCAGACGGAAGCCTCGCATGGAAATATTGGTATAGCTATTTCAAACGCAGAGCATTGTCTTACAATAAGTCCTTCAAGGAAGATGATTATCAGTCGGAAAATGACTTCTCACGTTTTTTGTGGAGTGGCGCGTCCAAGTTCAGTGGCGAGTTTCAAAAAAATGGCGGAAGTATAATTAAACTTCGTGAAATTTTGGAAGAAATTCCACAGGCGAACACCATACTCAGAAATACTCTATCTGACGCAGAAAGACGGCTCGGGTCAACACGCACCTCTCAATCAGCTGGCGTCGCGGTCGAAGAAAAGAAAGAAAAATCGAAATCCGAATATAACGCCAACGATTGGGAACACTACAAGAAACAGAAGGAGGACGAGTACAAGGCTCTGACCGAAGCCGAGCGCGCCTCGGCGAAAGGCCGAAAAATCAAGCAGGAAATCGCCGAAGCCGACAAAAAACTCAAGGGCTGGGATATCGGTTCGAGCGGAACGCGCACAGGCGGAGGCGCGACCAACGACGCTGCGCAGATCGCACGCGAGACCGCCGAGCGCTCGCAGCGCATCAAAGACTCCGCCGAGGCTATCAAGCAGGCGCAGCGCGAAGCCGAGCTGGACATCCGGCAAGAGGAAATCAACCTCATGGAAGACGGTGTCGAAAAGGAAATGGCGCAGATCGAGCTTAATTATCAGAAGCTCGAAAACGCCAACGTTCAGCGCCGCAATGAAATGCTTGAAAAGATACGCGACATCAAGGAATTGGAGTGGGAAAACGCCAATCCGAAAGCCAAGAAAGAGGGGAAGACTTTCGACCGCTCGTCCATCGGCGATGATTATATTTCGCAGGATAACATCGACAACCTCCGCGCCAACGGCAACGAGGCCGAAGCGAAGCAGCTGGAGGATATGCTGCACCAGTTGCAAGAATATGACCGCATCGCCGGAGAAATCCGCAACAAGGGCAACCGCGAAGCCCTGGAAAAGATGCTCGCGGACGTATTGACGTATCAACAGCAGCGCGACAATATCGAAAAAGAGTATGCTAAAAAGCGTGAAAATCTATACGCCACCGACAAGGGCGGGAACAAGATGTTGCGCAAAGGCGTGACGCAGGGCAACCTTGACGAGTTGCAGCTGCAAGAGAATAAGGCGCTCGAAGCCGTGGACGAGCAGTTCGCGCAGCGCGAAGAAATATATCAAGCGTGGTGTTCGCAGATAGCGAGTATCACGCTGGAGGAATTGGCGGGGGTGCTCCAAGACGCGCAGACACAGCTGGACGCACTCGAAAAAAGCGGCAACGCCGACCCTCAGCAACTGGCTGTGGCGCGTGCCAAAGTGACAAAGGCGCAGAACGAAATCAACAAGCGCAACGCGAACAAAAAAACCAACCTCTCGCCGGGCAAACGCTCGGTGAAAGAATGGGAAGATCTATACAAGACGCTGACCGAAGTCGAAAAAGAATTTGAAGACCTCGGCAAGACTGTGGGCGGCACGCTCGGCGACATCATAAGTACCTGCGGCTCGTTCGCGACATCTTCGCTGTCAATGATTAACGGTATTATGACGCTGGCGAACTGGTCGGTGCATGCAACGCAGCTGGCCGCGCAAGGCGCATCGAAAGCAATACAGCAGGTCGAAAAAGCCTCGGTAATACTTACCATTATATCCGCAGCGCTGCAGATAGCAATGCAGATTGCCAACCTGTTCAATAACGACGCGCAAAAGCAGGAGGAAATAGAGACGCTGCAGAACCGCATCGACCAATTGCAATGGGAGTTAGACAACGCAGATACCATGCGATGGCAGCGCGAGTACGGCAGCGCAATCGCGATTGTCAATAAAGCGCTGGGCGAGGCACGCACAGCCATTGCAGACAACAGCCGAGGCTGGGGAAAACTTGTGGCGCAGACCGCTCGAGCATCAAAAAACACATCCGTCATGGAAGACACCGTCAATCGTATCGCTACCGCATACGCGAATATGTCCTATACGGCTGACAAGGCGCTCGGGGCGGATAAATTTTCGGGGGCAATAGACCAGCTGAAGAACATCGCGCAGCAGCAGGTTTTAATCAATGAACAAATAGAGCTCGAAGCATCGAAAAAAGACACCGATAGCGACAAAATAGCCGATTGGAAACAGAAAATAGAGGAACTCGGGCAGGACGCGCTCGATATTATTAATGAAATGGTTGAAGATATTATCGGCGACACATCCAGCGGCATCGCCGAGGAACTGGCCGACGCTTTCTTTGATGCTTTCGAAGCCGGCGAGGACGCAGCGCAGGCTTGGGGAGACAAGGTCAACGAGATTGTCGCCGACATTCTCAAGCGAATGATGATTTCGAAATTCCTCGAAGAACCACTCGGCAAAATTTTCGACAAATACAAATCGAAGTGGTTTAAGGATGGTGAGTTCATGGGCATTGACAACGTGGTCAAATCAATGCAGAGCTTCGGCGACGACCTCAACGCCGTAGGCACGAATTGGATTGCGATATGGAACGCCCTGCCCGATACACTCAAGGAGACGATGAAGAACGCCTCGCAGAGCGCACGCGAGGGCGCCTCGGAGGGCATAGCGCAAGCTTCGCAAGACAGCGTGGACGAACTCAACGGACGCGCCACAGCCATACAGTCGCACACATACAGCATCAGCGAGAACACCAAGCTGCTGCTCAGCAATACGAGTGCGATATTACAAAGTGTTATGCGCATCGAAACCGAAACCGATGGCATGGGTGCTCGGCTCGCACGCATAGAGACGCAGACCAAGAATATGGGCAACACGCTGGACGACATCGCGTTGCGCGGTATTAAGCTAAAAAATTGAGATATGGATTACACCGAATTACTTCGCAACCTACATGCGCAATGGCGTGCAGCCAAGGAGCTACGCCGTATCCGCTGCGAGCAAAGCAACCGCGCAGACGTTGCACAGCGCCTCGCCGATTGTGAGCTATTCAAGGGGACAGAGGATGTCGAAGAACTGGCCAAGGTATTCACTTCGCCGCAGGGCATCGAATTTTGCCTTGCGACCGGCTTCCCGAATATCGCGACATTTCGTCTTTTCAAGGGCTTCAAGCCGGAGCGTTTCGGCATCTATATTGACGCGGGGACGATAACGCTGCACAATCCGGAGACCGCCGTGCTTATCGGACGCACAAGCGCGACCATACGCTGCGACAGCTGCAGCCGACATGACATCATAACCATGCACGGAGGGACAGCCACCGTCCTTGCTTCCAAATGGGCGGTCGTGCGCGTCCAAGCCGGCGCAGGCTCTAATATCGTCCGTCGCACTTCAGATAATGCCGTGATACTATGATGACCGAACGGCTTATCATAGACGGCAAGGACGCATTCTCCGAGTGGGGCGTCATCGTTGTTGACCAAGGTTATAACGACCTTGTGGCGATGCCTCCGCTCAAAACGCTCGATAGTAACGACTGGCAGGAGGAGGACGGCATCGAGGCCGACCTTTCCGCGCCGGTACTCAACACCAAAGACATCACTATACAATTTGCCTTCAGCGGACTTTATAATCGTTTCGATGACTTCGTCAATCACCTCGCCGATGGCGCATACCATACATTCAACTGCAAGAGCATCGGGCGCACGTACGTGCTGCGGATGACGCAGATGCCCAATTTGACATGCGCGCAATATCTCGGCGTATTCGCAATAAAGTTTACAAATGATTATCCGCTCAAAGATTACACATACCTGGCGCCGAGCAGCAGCATCGCCGAAGTGCGCGATTTTACGCTGGACGACATACCATTTACCAAATACGGCTGCCGTATTTGCGCCGGCACGCTTTCGAGCGTCAAGAAAGCGGCAGACGTCAAAACCAACCTCCTGCGCAATATCACGCGCAAGAGCGGTGCAATATACGATGGCGCAGAGGTGACATACAAAAGCAAGGACGTTAAGCTGGTTGTGCACGCACGCGCGACCACGCTCTCCGCGCTTTGGCGCAATATGGACGCGTTACTTTACAACCTTACACAGCCGGGCGAGCGCACGCTTTATGTGGCCGCTTTGGAGCAGGAGTTTCCATGCGTTTACAAGAGCTGCCGCGTCAAAGCGTTTTACCCGGAAGACGTATGGCTCGATTTTGAACTGACGCTGACATTCACGCGCGACTTCCGCTCCAGTGCGGACGAGATGCTTCTCGCGACTGAGGACGGTACGCTTGTGTTTACAGAAGATGAAATATATGTAATAGATTTAATGATATGAATAAAATCAAAATATCAGAATTGCCGCAGAGCACCGCTTATGACGGCCTCGTGACGATAGGGACTAACGCCGATAACTCGTCAGTCAAAGTCTCTCTTGCCCCGGTGGGCGAGATTGCCGGCATCAAGGCCGCCGCCGCTTCGGAACACAAAATCATCCGTCAGAGCATCCGCGATGCCGTGAGTGAGCAGCACGATACGCTGGCGTGCAGCGGTATTGTGGCCTTTGACGGCTTTGTAGACGATGTCAGCGGCGACGGCGAGAGCGTGCGGTCTGCGCCGATAGTGCGCGACCCCGAGGGCAAGGTGCAGCAAGGTGCGGCTACGGTGCATTATGATACCGCCAATGGTTGCTGGGCAATCAAGCAGGATGGTGCGTATTACGATGCGTGGGATGACGACTACCTGTGGCAGGACGCGCAGCAAGTGCCGCGGGCGGACAAGGCGTATTACAACGTGCGCGACGGTAAGTTGTACCGATACAGCAGTACCGACAATCAGCTGCACGAGCTGGCGCTGACGCAGCTGCGCGACGGTGTAGGCATCTTGCCGTGTCGGGTGCGGACGAAAGCGCCGCTGACGCCGATGGAGGGTGCGCCGACTACGGCGGCCGCTTACACGATATGGTGGTCGCAGACGAGCAAGAAATTCTTTGCTGCAATCGACTATAACGAGGAGACAGTCGGCGACAGCATAGAGAATTGCGATGCTTACGAGCTGAAATACTGCGACGAGTACACCGACTATTGCACTGTCCGCGGCAGCGGCGAGACGCAGACCGCCGAGCCGCGGACAGACCGCATATATCGCAGCGGCAACAAGCTGTGGCGGTATGACAAGACGACCGGGACGATGATAGATGTCAGCGACATCAGCGGCGGCACATACGACAGCGTACAGCTCACCGGCTACAGCCAAGCCGAGACGCTGGATGTGCAGCACCTCGGTGCAGAGGATGCTCAGGCTGAGATGCTGAGCTTTAAGATAAACGACGAGAGTGCCGGGCTTGAGAACACCGTGCGGATGCAAGCGCAGGCACGCGGGATGAGTGTCGACTGGGAAACCGCTTACAAGACCAAGCGCGTGATGACGCTGGAGAACATGCGCGATGAGATGATATATCAGGATGGGCAGGAGACGCTGACACTGGGTGATGACGACAGTCCGCTCAACGTCACGGGCGTGCGCACACTCGAGGCCGAGAGTATCAAGACCACAGGGGGTATTGCCGTGCAGGGCAAGACCTCCATAATGAATCTGGAGTGCGCTGACGCAACTCTTAGCGGCGATGTCGACATTACCGGCATATTGGAAGTCGGCAACGGCGCGACGGTGCAGAATGGCCTTACGGTAGACAATAGTGACATTACCGTTGTAGGCGGAGATATACACGTGCAGGGCGAAGCCGAACTCGGATCGGTCAAGACCACAGGCAATATCAATAGCAGCGGCAGGGTGTCCGGGCTGGTGGTGCACGGCGACAGCGCCACATTCTGCCAGGGCGAGGAGGTCAAGATTGACGTTGACGGCAATATCAGCACCGAGGGGACGCTGTCGGTGCAGGGCGCGACATCCTTAGAGGGCGGAGCCACCGTGGTCGGCGGGCTGACGTGTGACAATCTGACGGCCGGCGAGGCCGAAATCAATGGCGGCATCCTCGCCAATAGCCTTGAAATTGACGGCAATATCAGCACCGACAGCATTCAAGCCACCTCATTCGTTCTCAATAAAGAAGATGTCGGCGCGATGCTGGTGCACGCGTTTCACGGCATCCGACAGGCGCTGCCGACAGGCTACACCGCCGTGACAGATATTGTCAAGCCGAAGACGTACACAGATGGTGTGTACGAGTATGACATTGTTTATATCCGCGCTCTCAAACGCTTTGTGTGCGTCAACGACACGGCCAAGAAATACGCCGAGCGCTTTAACGGCGAGGGCGAGTACAACGTTATTGCCAATAACAAACCGAAAACGGCGCGGACAGACCGCACGTGGCAATGGGGTGCAGATACCTACAAATACGACACCGAGGCATATATCAGCAAGTATCGCGGATTGGGTAAAGACGAGTACGGCGCAGACCTTGTATGCGTCACCGATGCAGGCAAGGCATTGTTTATCAAGATGTGGCGAGAGGCGATATGCCGACCGCTGACGGTGGCCGCAAGTACCGGTATGGTTGTTTGGGACTCTGCAACAGACGAGCTGGGTAATATCCCGATAAGCGACTACGGTGGGTATTATCCAGAGTGGCACGAGACGCCGGGGTTCTTCATCAACGGCATCAACGGCATCAGCTATGCCGAGGCTCGCCAGATATACGAGGCACGCACTTACGGCTCATATCCGCGACAACTAAGAGATGTGGGCAACGTCCGGACCAATATGCTGTGCTGCTACAATTATAATACAGGCGGAGGGCAGGATGGACGAGGCATCAACACACCTTTTGCGTTTGTCGGCTACGGCACAACGGTGGTGCGCGTGGCCGCAGGTTTGCGCGGTCAGCGCCCGACAGGGTCTTGCTGGTTGCGCGGCAGCTTAAACTTTTACGAAGTCCCCGAGCTTGTAGAGGTCATCGGCGCAGTACAGCTCGGTACACCGGGCGATAATGCATTGAGCTTTCTCGCCGCTCCGTTCCCCAAATTGCAATACTTGTGGATTACCGAATTATCCGTGTCGTTGACCAAAACATTCGCAGGCACACCGAACATCAATGTTGATTGTCTACGCTATCTCGTGGAGAAGTCTAAGGCCACAGCGGCCAAGCCCATCAGCGTAACGCTGCACGCAGACGTGTTTGCGGCGCTGCCTGAGGATATACTGACGCTGGCCGAAACCAAATATGTAACATTTGTAAGCGCATAGGCGCTTGTACCCAAATCCCCCGAATTCGGGGGAATTAGAATTGTAAATATCTGATATATGATACAATACGAAAACCACCGAATAACGAGCGACAGCGGACGGTACGTGCGCCGCATATCGGACGGCCTTACGGCCAAAGCCATAGCCGCGATGAGCTACAACGCGGACGACTACGAAGAAACGGACGAAATGCCGGCGGCGTTTGACGATAAGACGTACGAAGAACACGTTGTGCGCTTGATACGCGAGCGCTACAGCGTTGCGGACGAGCTGGCGCTGTTGCGTCAGCGCGAGGCCAAGCCCGAAGAATTTGCGGCTTACAACGCCTTTGCCGAAGCCTGCAAGGCACAAGCCAAGGCCGAGGTGGAGGCCGAAGCACAGGCCGCTAACGAGACGGGCGGAAACTAAAATAGCGCAAGCAGCTGTTTTAGCGCTTAAAGTAAAATAATTTGGTAGGGAAGTTGGCTTCCCTACCAGCAGATAACCTAAAAAACAGATTAACAGATTATGAGCAAGATTAAAATCGGAGAGACATTGCGCCGCAGCGTGCGCATAGACAACAGTGCAGATACGACAGCCGCATACGCCGTCAGCGCGGTGGCCAATATCGAGGGAGAGACCATCACGACATTTGCCGAGGGCGAAGTGGCGAACGGAGGTGCGACATTGGCACGCTGGTCGCGTTACCGCGAAGACACATTGACCATACGTTACGCCGTGGCCGAAGGTCGCGAGGAGATTTTGGCAGCGATAGAGGCGTTCTGTGCGGATGCGCAGGCCGCCGTCAGCGCGTAGGAAAGGAGGCCGATATGACCATTACACACATTTTCCGTTGGGCGTTTGCCGGGCTGGGCGCCGCGCTCGCCATCCTCGAGCCGACACTGCCGTATTTGCTCATTTGCACCTTGGTAATTTTTGCCGATTGTTACACAGCGTGGTCGTTGTCGCGCCGTGCCGCCAAGGCGCATCCGGACAAAGTTACGAAAGACGGCCATAAGTTTCAGTCGCACCACTTCGGGCATGTTCTGCTGACGTTGATAAAAAGCTACGCACTCATTATCATGGCGTTTTTGATAAATCAGCATATTACAGACGACATACCCATAGACCTGACCAAGGTAGCCGCCGGAGCTATTTGTTTCTGGCAGATTTGGTCAATTCTCGAAAACGAGAGCAGCTGCAACGGCGCACGTTGGGCGAAGGTGGCGCAAAAGATACTCGTGGACAAGACGAGCCGACACTTCGATATAGATTTGTCGGGGATAGATTGTGGCGCAGAAAAAGAAATCAAGGCCGAAGCCGAGACCAACGATGGCAAAAAATGAAGATATATAGCGCAGACAAAACATTATTGCTTGACGTTGAGGTTGACGATAACAGCTATCGCAACCGCGCAATCATGGGCGATGACAGCCTCATCCTTTACTATTCGCTGGCCGAACACGTAGAAGTGCCGGTCGGCGCTTATTGCGTATTTGAGGGGCGCACATACACGCTCCTGCGGCCGCAGAATATCAAGATGGAACACACACGGAATTTTGCCTACACGGTCACTTTTTCCGCAGACCAAGACAAGGCAAAGGCGTGGAAGTTCCGCAATACCGTGGACGGTCGTTTGCGCTTTTCGCTGACGGCGAAGCCGCACGAACATCTGCAGATGTTCATCGACAACATGAACCGCCGCGACAGCGGCTGGACAATCGGCGAGTGCATCAGCGACACCGAGAAGCTCGTCACGTATGACCATGATTATTGCTATTCGGCATTATCAAAGATAGCTTCGGAGTTTGAAACCGAGTACGAAATCAACGGCAAGGTGGTCTCGTTGCATAAAGTTGAGTACAACAAGAGCAATCCTCTGCCGCTGGCTTATGGCAAGGGCAACGGCCTCAAACCCGGCGTTGGTCGCAGCAACAGCGGCGACACCTCGGCGATTGAAATTTTATTTGTGCAGGGGGGTGACCGCAACATTGACCGAAGCAAGTACCCGGCAGACGAGAACCTCAGAGCCACAAGCAACGGCTGCCTGCTGCTGCCGATTGGGCAAACACTGGCATACGATGGCGAGCATTTCGAGGACGAGGAGGGCTTCACTTCCGCCAACGCGCGACATTACAAGGTGGACAGCCAAGGCCTCAGCATCACCAATACCGACCGCACACACTCGTCCTACGCCGAAGACAGCCTCGACCGCTCGGATGATTATCCAAAGCGCGTGGGGACGATTTCAAGTGTTGTCGCGGTAGACGCCGAGCAGCATTTTTATGACATCGTGGACGCGAGCATTCCGCAAAACCTTGATTATTCCAAGTGCATCATCGGCGAAGAGAAAATGTCCGTAATTTTTCAGTCGGGCGAACTGGCCGGGCGAGAGTTTGATGTAAAATATTATCACGAGGCCGTCAACGGCAAAGCAGCTCGGCGCTTCGAGATTGTGCCGCAAGAGATAGACGGAGTGACTATGCCGGGCGGGACGTTCCTGCCAAAGGCAGACGACACCTACGCGGTATTTGGCTGCATGCTGCCGCAGGCCTATATTTGCGACAACGACACCAAGAGCGGTGCATCGTGGGACATGTTCCGCGCAGCCGTAAAATATCTTTACGACAACGAGGACGCCAAGTTTACCTTTACAGGCGAGCTGGACGGAATATGGGCAAAGAAAGACTGGACGAACATCGGTGCGAAAATACGTCTCGGAGGTTTCGTGCGCTTCACCGACGCACGCTTTGCGCCTGACGGCGTACTTATCCGCATCACCGGCATTAAGGACTACGTCAATAATCCGCACGCGCCGAAGATAGAGCTAAGCAACGAGACGGTCTCGGGCAGTGTTTCGACTACAATTAAAACTATTGAGAGCGCAACGGAGGTTTCCATTGACGAGAGCCGCCGCGACGCAATACAATACACCAAACGGCGCTTCCGAGACGCCAAGGAGACGATGGAGATGCTCGAGGCTGCGCTCGCGGACGATTTCTCAAACCGCATCAACCCGATAGCGGTGGAGACCATGCAGATGCTCGTGGGTGACGAGAGTTTGCAATTTCGCTTTGTCAAGTCCGTAGACAATCCGACAACGGTCGCGCATAGCATAACGTGGGATGCCAATGCCAAGAAGCTGACGGCGCAGCCTGGCATTATCCAGCATCTTACGCTTGGCATAAAAACGCTCAGCGCCGAACATAAGCCAAGCGAATACCGCTACTGGTCGGTGGCAGCTTTCGAGAGCACCGCGCTGGAGGAGGCCTCCGCTAAGTATTACCTGTATATTCGCGCCGCAAAATATTCCTTGTCAACGCCGGGCGGTGCCGTATTCAGCCTTGAAACGACCGCGCACGCGCTTGATGACGGAACATATTACTGGCTACTCTGTGGCATTCTCAACAGCGAGTATGACGGAGACCGCAGTTTTGCCACACTTTACGGCTATACCGAGATACTGCCTGGACGCATCACCACCGACCGTGTCACCAACGCAGACGGTGACGCCTATTTTGATTTGCAGGCCGGGGCATTCAAGCTCAAAGACCGCCTCAGCTTCAACACCGCAGGGGATGGCGAATTGCGCCTAAAAGGCACAATCGTGCAGAGCCGTGGTGGAGAAGTGGAGACGCCGCTAGGCTGCTTTCGTGGCGAGTATAACGCGACATATACTTACTATTACGGCGATGACGTCACGTATCAGCCGGAGGCCGACCAACCTATATCAACATACCGCTGCATATCGACAACGCCAATATCCGACGTCTGGCCGACAGACACCACCAAATGGCAAGTGCTGGCACAGGGTGTGGCCGGGGAGGCCGGAGCGCCGGGCATACATCCTGCAGCGGTTTATCGCGGAGAGTTTCGCACAGGGCAAACGTATTATGGCAACGCCAATCGCGTGGACATCGTCAAGAGCGGAAACGCCTATTATATCGCCAAGTCCGATGCACCGAACGGCACTGGCGGTTTTTCGGGCACGGCAATCGCACCGCCGAATGCGACATACTGGACTGACTTCGGCGCATCTTTCGACAGCGTGGCCACAGCACTCCTGCTCGCCGAGAATGCCAATATCGCCAGCCTCATATTTCGCAACCAGCGCCTCGAAAGTACTGCACAGACCAACGGCGTGCCGAACTTCTACCTCGATGGCTTGCAGAATGTCGCATCATTTGCAGCAGGGAATGTGCGCTTTGATGGAGCTTCCGCCAAAATCGGGTGGGTATACCTTGACGGTAAAGACCTTGTGGGTCTTGACGACAACGGCGTTGAGAGGCTGCGCCTGACGCCGAACGCATTGCCGAGCATCACGGGCGCAGGAACGGCCGAAGTTCTCGTTGTCAAGGCGCACGGAGGCAATGCCGAATATACGGGCGAAACGAACACAGAGGTGGCATTTACGTATCAAGCAACGCACGACGACAACGCCGAGGAGCCGGTGGACGATACCACACTATCGGCATACGTGGAGTATGACATCGCCGAAGCATCAACACGCATCGACCTAAGTCAGATACAACACACCACCGCACTCACCGATGCGGTAGGACAGACCGTCACACCGACGACCGTCCGATGCTCGGCAACGGCATACAGGCAGGTTGGCAGCGCGTGGGACTACGTCACGAGCGCGTCCATATCGGATGGACAGCTCGAAGTGACGTTGCCAAAGGCAGGGCGATACCGCATATATTTCGGCCTCGAGGTTTCCGCTCCTGCGGTCTCCGCGTGGAGCGGCCAAATAACCTTATCGGCGCAGGGCATCACGGCCAAAACCGCCAAGGAAGAATTTTTTGCCGCCAAAGACGGCGTCATGGCCATATACAACGGCAATTTTTTCCGTTTCCACTCATCCGAGGGTCTCCTCATCCGCTTCGGCAATTACGGACTTCGGCTTGACGCCGCAGGCATCAGCAAGATGACCAACGGACAGACGTGGCAGAGCTTATGACGATTAACCGCACGATTTTAACCGAGATTTAACCGACAACCTTATATAACATCTACAATGATAGTACTTTTAGATAACGGCCACGGGGTGAACACCCCCGGCAAGCGCAGTCCCGACGGACGACTGCGCGAGTACGCCTGGGCGAGGGAGATTGCTCAGCGCATAGCCATAGCGTTGCAGCGAGAGGACATCGATGCACGGCTGCTTGTGCCCGAGACCACGGACATACCGCTGAGTGTGCGAGTGCGCCGCGTCAACGAGGTTTGCAAAGCCGAGCGTACACGCAACGTCTGCGTGGTGAGTATACATAATAACGCCGCAGGCGCCGACGGACACTGGCACGATGCACGCGGATTTGCCGTATACATTGCGCTCAACGGCGGTCAAGGCAGTCGCCGACTGGCCGCACTATTGGCCGAGGAGGCCGCAGCACGCGACCTTTTAGGCAACCGCTATGTGCCACCTCGCGGTTATTGGACGGCCGATTTCGCGATATGCCGCGACACCAAGTGTGCCGCGGTTTTGACCGAGAACCTCTTCCAAGACAACGTCGAAGACGTGGCATACTTGCTCAGCGAAGCCGGCAAGGCCGAGCTGACAGCGCTGCACGTTGCCGCGATAACCAAATACGTACGACAATGCGAGGCCGAATAATGATACCGCTGCTGCTCGCGGTCATGGTCGGATGCCGCAGCCATAAGGAGGCCGACATCCATATGGCCGAGACGACGCAGACACAGACCGCCGAGACGATACAGACGCGCACCGACAGCCGCACAGAGACAAGCACCGAGCAGGCCGAGCGAGCCGACAGCATCGTGTGGACGGTGAGCGCCGACAGCGTGGTGCAGACCAAGGCCGACGGCACGCGCGAGGTGCTGCACCGCGTTCGATGGACGCGCACGGCCTACAAGCCGACAGCAACGGCAAAAGCGATGATGACCGCGCAGCGCACCGACACCACATCCGCCGTGACGCGAGGGCAGATGCAGCGGCAGACCGCCATAAAGATCCACAGCGAGAGCCACCGCGGCGGCAGGCCGTGGTGGCTTCCCTTGACGCTCATCGCCTTGAGCTTGGCCAATATCGCATGCATCATATATAATTACCGACGCAGAGACGATTAACCACATTGGTGAGAGTTGGTTTTTAATAGGGTTTTAGACAGGTGTCGCCAGCCGTGAGGTTGGCGACATTTTTTAATATTATTTTATACATAATAGAATGAATTACAGCATCACCAAGACAATGGCGAGGTCACCATGCGCGACCTTGCCACCGACGTCACCCTCCAGTGGATGGAGGGTGAACCGAACACACTCCGCACCATATCAATGGGAAACACTCGCGGAAGCGAGTACATCCGCATCGCGCAGGCGATGACCTCCTACGCCTACAACCGTGGCCTGCTTGGTAAGAAGATGCCAACGGCACTGATTAAGTAGGCCGCTCGACAAGCGGTCGGACATCAAGTGCGGCAGGCGCGAGAAGCAAAGGGATTGACCGGGCAGCAGCTCGCCGAACGCTGCGGATTGAGCCAGTCACACATCGCGCGCATCGAAGCAGGACGATACAACGTGACCACTGACATCCTCGCGATAATCGCACACACCCTCGGGGCTGAAATAACCATCGAATAAAAAAACACCACCACTCTAAAAAAAGGGCGCGGACAAACGTATTCCGCGTCTTTTTTATGCACATTCGGTGCGTTTTCGGTGCGCGTAAAACGCGTCCGCGTTATAGAACCCTGATTATCAACAGATAGAATAATTTAGGCATTTTCATACCGCAAAAAAGCCTGGTTAAATAGGTGCACGCGAACAACACACGAGCGCACGCCTATGGCTTCATTACGAGCGCGAAATTAGTAATTTTTTTTGATAAAGTGCGCGTATATGCTCGCGTTGTGCTAATTTTGTGGTGCGTTTTTGTTGCGCAAAAAAATCAATCCCGAAATGCCTAAAAAAACATACGCCAAAGAATGCGTCTACCTGAGACAACGAAGCCGAGCCAACGGACTCATGGCGCTGTACCTTGACATCAACGCCGGAGGCAGGCGCCGCAGCGAGTATTTGCGGCTGTACCTCGTGCCGGAAAACACGCGCGAGGACAAAGCCAAGAACCGCGATACGCTCAAAGTCGCGAACGCCATCAAGTCGCAGCGTATTATTGACGTTCAACGCGAAATGCAGGGTCTCGGCAGTAGCGGAGACCGTGTATTGTTTTTTGATTTTGCCGAAGCATTGGCGAAGAAGCACACGAACGCAAGAGGAGTGATGTCAGCACCATGGCGAAGTACGATTATCAGGCTGCACGCATACGAGCGCCGCGATATAACCTTTGCGCAGATTAACCAAAGGTGGGTGGAGGGATTTCGCCGATTTCTTTCGGCATCAATGTCTCGGCGAGGGAAGACAGAGCAACCATTATCGCCGAACTCGGCGAGGTTGTATTTTGCGAAACTCAAGGCCATACTTAACAAGGCCGTGGCGCAAGGCATCATCAGCAAGTCACCTGCCGCAGCGACATCCAATCTCAAGGAGGTAGAAACGACGCGCCAATACCTCACCATTGACGAGTTGCGCAGGCTTGCGGGGACAGAATGCCGAAACGAAGTGCTGCGCCGAGCTTTCCTTTTTTCGTGCTTCACAGGTCTAAGATATAGCGATATATCCTCGCTTACGTGGGGAGAGGTTCATCGGCAGGGTAATTTCACGCGTATAGTTTTTGCGCAGCGAAAGACCGGCAGCCTTGAATACCTTGACATTTCGCCACAAGCCGTGCCGCTGATGGGAGAGAGATCCGAGCCGCAGACCCTCGTTTTTGGGGAGCTACCGATGCCCACAAGCGCAAATCGGTTAATCGGGACGTGGTGTCGCCGTGCCGGGATAAACAAACATATATCTTTTCACTGCGCACGGCATACCTTCGCGGTCATGATGCTTGACCTCGGCGTTGACATATACACAGTCAGCAAGCTGCTCGGGCATCGCAACCTTTCGACAACTCAGATTTACGCAAAGGTGCTGGATAAAAAGAAGCAGGCCGCAGCCATGCTGATACCGCATATTTTGCCGGAAACAGAGGACGCCGAAACTCGATAACGGTACAATCTGCAAAGGTAGAGGGTAATAGAAACAAAATATCACCACAATATGATATTGTGGTGATATTGTAGGGGTGATGTAGGCGCAGGGCGGAAGCCTCCGCAGCCTCCGCCTTTTTTATTTTCGGTAGAAATCACCGCTGCCGGTAAGCAGCCAGTCGGCGCTGATACCGTAGTCGCGCACAAGGAAAGACAGCCAGGACGGCTGGAAGATATCGCGACTAACATCCTTTTCAAGGCTGTTTAAGTTCCAGCGGTTGATGCCGTAACGAGAGGTGAACGTTTGTTTGCCGCGAATGCGGCGGTCGGCCTTGAGCCGATACAGCGCCTCGAAGAAGCGCCGTACCACCTCTTGGCTTTCGGGAGTATTCATAATTTATTTTTTATCGACACAAGCAGCGGCCGCAATCATTTTCGATAGCGGCCTATTACGTCATTATCCGGCAGACAATAATGTTGCATCCGGTTAAATCGGATACGCCGAAACCTACAGCCATATCGTAATATTGTTGTGCAGCCCAATCCGGGTCGGCCGAGACTTCGTCCTTGGTGATGCCAAAGAGTAATACGCGATTTTCGTCAATAAAGGCGTCGGCCGCTCCCCATGAACGAAGAGTCTCGCAAAGCTCCTCGTCCGACATTGTATTTTGTTTTGATGAGATGGTCTGCGATGTTTGTTCATTGCTTTGTTCTGATGCCGATATTTTTTTGTGAGAGGATGTACACCCTCCAAATATGAGGATGAGCGAAAAAACGGATAAAATAGTTTTCTTCATTTTATTTGGTTTGATTTTCGATGATGGAGATGAGACGTGATATTTGGCGGTCTTTTTCTTCGAGCAGCGCAAGAAACTTTTCCGACAGCGCCGCAATATCCGCATTTAAGCGATTTCCGTTTCCTTGCACATTTTGCGCATTTTTTCCGGTTTGCGTAACAATTTGGCCCGGGAAAACTCCCGACTCCAAATCGCGCAACATTTCGGCCTTAGACGCCGGAATAACCTTACCTGCTTCCCAATTGGCTATCGTTCTGATAGATACACCAACCTTTTTAGCGAGTTGTTCTTGCGATAAATTTAGTTTTAGGCGTAGTTCTTTGATATTCATATTATTAACCTTATTTAACTGAATTATTTCCTGCAATATTGCACGTATTTATGAAATATTGCTTACCTTTGCATCGGTAACGGAAGCGAACACGCACAAAGTTACGAAAAAGTAAACGATAACGAAAACCAAATAAAAAATCAACGACAATGACACAGCAAGATTTTGAAGAGCGTACAGGCGCGAGCTTAGCAGCCGAAGATTATGCGAAAATCGAGCAGATATACCTCAATGTACAACCTATGGGGGAAGACGAGTTTTGCATTTACTGGAGGACTAAAACCGGTCGCAGAGCGATAATAGACGCTCTTGTAAAACAGATTACGGAAAAAGAAAAACAAGATGGAATTATCGACTTCCTGGTTGGCAATCCTGATGCCGCTGCGGTGCGCCAAAAAGCCATAGAACTCCTTGGCGATGAACGCGAATATATACGCCGCAAGTGCGAGCGAGGGCTTCCGCTCGATGCAGACGACAAAGCCGCAATACTTCGACTGCTATGAGTAGGACGATGACAGCTCGCGAGGTCGCAGCATACAATCGCGACCTCGCCGCCCGGATAACGGAAGCCAGCCGCCGGGCATGGGAAGAAAGCCTTGCAAAACAGAAGCCGCAAGCAATGGAAGCCTTGCTCAAATGGGCGAACACCCCCGAAGAATATAATCCGGCAGACGATGACTACCGCCGAGGCTTTGCTGCAGGGCGAAAGGCGGCAAAAGAAACAATACTGAACATCTTTAAGCAACAGCGAAACAATGCCAACGATGGTAATATATAGGTTTTAAGGTTAGTTGAGAAGAACAACCAAGGGCGCTCAGTTCGAGAGAATGCAAGCGCCAGCCCGGGAGGCACACTGCGTGCGAGAGGCAAGCTCGCTATAACGTAGAACGCGCAGGCGCCGGTTCGACTCCGGCGGCGGGCACAACGATAACAGTTCATAATGAGTGAATGCAGGGGCGGACGCGCTACAGAGGTAGCCCCCGAGGTACAGGCCGAGAGGCCGCGACTTCGAAGCGTCAGAGGCGTCGGCATATACTGATTTGTCACACTGTTTTTCTTTGCATTTTCTTACCGAAAAGCAAGCCGCCGCCTCACTACCCCCGAAAGGGTGTGCGATAGGATAGCCGCACACTGAGACATTGCAGGCTGCTTTGGCAGTTGCTATTCGGAAATTTGGGAACGCTATGCGCGGTTCGATTCCGCGCCGGGGGACGAACAAAAACAACTAAAACAAAAAAAGCATGGTACAACTACGACAAAGAACGAAAGCGCAGGAAGCGAGAGAAAGCCGCGACCGCGCAATTTACGAGGAATATGAAAGTCTCCTCCGAGATCCACAGCAGAGCCGCATCGAGGCTCAACGCTATCTGCAGCGCAAATACGGCTTTGCACGCCAGTGCACTGTATACGACATTTGGCGTCGCGAAGCACGCCGCCGCGAAGCCGAAACCGCAAAAACGAACGCACTATGATGACGAGCCAACAATTCGACCGGCTCTCCAAAGCCGACCAAAAACTGATAAACGAAGCGTACGGACAACGCTGGGAAGACATCGACTCTACCAAGGCTGAGAGCGAGGAATGCCGCGCAATGCTCAATGATATGGCGTATCGCCGCCGCATGGCCGAGGACATGCGACAAGACAATATCGACAGCCTGATGGACGGATGGGAAGACGACTACGACCGCATCGAACGACCCTATTAAAGCAACGAATTATGTCAAATAAACAAGCAACAACAATACAAATGGCAGCCGCAGCATTGCTGCTGGCCTTTCTCGGCGGAAACGCCCTACGCGCCGCCATCCAGCGAGTGGACGCGATAGTGGTAATCGGTTTCGGAATAGGTGCAGCAGCCGCCTACGAATTTCTGCGCACCTCAATAGCCGAATGGCGTGAGCAAAAAGAAAATAAACAATGACAATGGACGCGAAAGATTTATACAGCGCACTCGACAGCATCAAGACCGCGCTGACAGTCAACACCAAAAACGTCTGGGATGTCGCCGACCTCGCAGCATACCTCAAGGTCTCCGAGAGCCGCATCCGCCACCGCGTAGCCGCCGGCGAAATACCGAGCTATCGGAGACAAGGTCGGGTCTATTTCCGCCGCGAAGAAATAGAGGAGTGGCTCACCGAACATCCGCAAGCCAACATCGATGCCGTTGCGTGTAAAGAAGCGACACGCCGAGCCATCGAAGCACTGAACAATAGTTTTTAACACCCTATTTTTAACCAATAACTTTATAAAATTATGAACAACGAAATAATCGAAGTGAAGCAGGCCGAAATGCTGGCCGCAATCAACCGCACGGAAGTCGACATCCAAATCGCAACCGCCAAGACATATCCGCGCGACCTCGGACAGGTACTCAACAAGATAGCCACCTACGCCACCATGGACAAGGAGACCGCCGAAGATTGCTTCTATGTGCTGCGCCGCAAGGACTCTCAGGGACACGATACCGTCATCGAAGGGCTCTCGGTGCGCATGGCCGAAATCATAGCCTCGGCCTGGGGCAACCTCCGTATTCAGACACGCATCACCGGCAACGATGGCCGCATGATTACCGCACAGGCGATGTGTCACGACCTCGAAAGCAATGTGGCTGTTTGCAAGGAGGTGCAGCGCCGCATCACCAACAAGGCAGGCAAGACATTTAGCGACGATATGCAGATTGTCACCGGTAACGCAGCTTCGGCCATAGCCTTCCGCAATGCGGTGCTGGCCGTCATACCCAAGGCCGTAACCAAAAAAATTATCAACGAAACTAAGCGCGTAGCCATGGGCGCCAGCATAGACCTCGAAAGCAGCCGACAGAACGTCATGACCTATTACGCCAAACTCGGCGTCAAGCCCGAGCAACTGCTGGCATACCTCGGAGTGGGCAGCATAGACGACATCGACAAAGGTATGATTTTCGAACTCCGCGCCCTGCGCAACGCCATAGAGGAGGGCACGACCACCGTCAAAGAAACCTTTGCTGACGCCGAGAAGGAAGCCAAAGAACAGGCCAAGGCGCTGCGTGACGCCACTGACGCACAGGCCAAGGCAGCCGCTGCAATGGCGATGGCCACCGGCGGAACACGTCCGGCAATCGAAGACGCCGAAGTCGAAATCGAAACCGCAAAAACGCAGAAGCAATGAGACGCACACGATTGACATTCACCGACCGCGACCAGTGGCTCGCAGCACGCACGCAGGGCATCGGTGCGAGCGAAGTCGCGACCATAGTCGGCCTCAATCCATGGGAAACGCCTTACCAGCTTTGGCGCCGCAAGGTCGGACTGGATGCGCCGAAGCCCGAAAATACAGCTATGGCCACCGGCCATATTCTCGAAGATGGAGTGGCGCAATTTTGGGCGCGCGAGACAGGCCGCGAAATCATACGCAACAGCCGCACAGACTTCATGTTTGTCGATGCAGAGCATCACGAGTTGCGAGTATCGCCAGACCGCACATATTGGCTCGGCGGAACGCGTAACGACGACAACAAAGGCATCCTCGAATGCAAGACCACTCGCCTTGTCATAGACGAAGACGACATACCGCGCCACTGGTTTGTGCAAGTACAGATGAATCTCGGAGTTGCAGGATATACGCAAGGCAGCCTCGCCTGGCTTTCCGCCGCGAAAGGCTTTGAATTCGGTTATCGCGACCTGCAGTTTGTGCCGGAGTTTTACGAGTGGCTCAAGCACGAGACACTGCGCTTCTGGCATGACAATGTCCTCGGAGGAGTAGAGCCGCCTGCCGTATCACCGCAGGACGTAATACTCAAGTACGACCATAGCACCGCCGGGCTGACGGCCACCGCCGACGAAGACACCTACCGCGCATATTGCGACCTCAAGGAGGTGCGCCGCGAGATTGACGCCTTAGAGGAACGCAAGGCCGACCTTGAGGGCAAGCTCAGGGCAGCGTTCAAGGATGCCGAGGCGTTGGCCTATAACGGCGAGACCATAGCCACATGGCGCTCACCCAAGCCAACTCGCCGCTTCGACGCCAAGCGCTTCCTGGCCGATAACCCCGGCATAGCCGAAGATTATTACACCGAGACGCAAGGCTCACGCCGATTATTACTCAAGTGATTATTATCAGCAACTACGACCGTGACCGAGCCGCTGCCTATATTGAGGCTTACGCCGAGACGTTGGCAGCGGCAGCGCGGAGCAACGCCAAGGCCGCCAACCGCCGCCGCATGGCGCTGCTGCTCGCGCGTAAGTTGCGCCGCCGACCCGACAAAAAAAACATCAGACCGCAATGCCCGAAAATAAAGGCTGGATAAGACTACACCGCCGACTGCTTGATTGGGAGTGGTATAGCGACACCAACATGGTGCGACTGTTCGTCCATCTCCTGCTCAAGGCCAACACCGACTGCCGTCGCTGGCAAGGCCGCGAAGTGCCGAGAGGTAGCCTGGTGACGTCACGAGCAACGCTTGAAGACGAAACAGGGCTATCTCAAAAGACAATCCGCACTTGCCTTGCGCGACTTATAGCCACCGGCGAAATTGAGATTGAGGCGACCCACCGATTTAGCCTTGTAACTATTTGTAATTTCGATAATTACCAAGAGTCAGAGCGAGGCGAGCGGCCAACTGGCGGCCAAGTAAACGGCCAACAGACGGCCAACCAAACGGCCAAGTTAAAATATAACGCAAATACCAATGAAACAAGCAATTACGAAACTGAAAAAGAAACAAGCGGCCAAGTAAATGCGCAACAAACGGCCAACCAAACGGCCACACTTAAAGAATATAATAATATATATCTTGTTGTTGCTGATGCGCGCACGCGCGAGGAATTGACCGCCGAGAACTTTTTAACGAAGCACTTCAGAAGCCGCGCTGCCATCGAACAGGCCTGCATGGCGCTTCACATCACCGAAGCCGATTACCGCGCACTCGCCGCCGAGGCTGTGAACGAATGGGAACTCACCGGAGTACCGCCGCACGACACCTATACCGCCGCCGCGAAGCACCTCGTCAATCAAATTCGCAAGAAGCTCGCAGCCACCGCGCAGAACAGCCAACCAAGTGGACAGCCGAGCCGCCGCCGAGCATACAGCGCAGACAGCCGCGAGGTCAACGACCGATGGAAAAATTCCAAATACACACCACCGAAAGAATAGAAAAATGGACTTACAAAGCATTATAAACCGCGTCACCGAGGGACGTACCCTCCACGGAGTGCGCCGAGGCAAGACCGCGACATACGACAATATGGCCAACGTACTGAACTGCATCGAGGCCATCGGTAAGCAGTTCACCGACCGCTTCACCATTGACGACGACAACCGCTGGGCGTACAAGCAATTCGCCAAATGGGTCGCCGGCGACCGCTCAATGCAGGCGCAGGACACCGCAGGAAACATCGTCACAGGCGACCTTTGCAAAGGCATATACATCAACGGACGCACCGGCTCGGGCAAGAGCCTCGCGATGGCCGTAATGGCGCTTTTCGCCGAGGTAGATAGCCCGACCATATACGCAGGTGGAGACTTCCGACTATTACGCTGGCAACCGCGAACCACAGCCGCGCAAATTTGGGACGAGGTTGCCACCGGCGCAGACGCCCTGCGCAAGTATACAAACATGCCGATACTCTGCATCCAAGACCTCGGGGCAGAGCCGGAGGGCGAAGCCGTATACATGGGCGCACGCCGACTGCCCCTGCGCCAGCTTATCGAAGCGCGAGGCGACCGAAACGACCTTGTAACGCTTTTCACAAGCAATTACGCCCCCGACGATGAACGCATCACCCGACTATATGGTGAGCGCGTAGCCAGCCGTCTCCGAGCCATGTGCAACATCCTCACCATTTCCGGCAAAGACCGCCGATTATAATCAACCTCACCAAAAAAATAACGACAATGGCAAACTACACAATCCGATTAGATCTCAAGAAAGTACCCGGCGCATTCACCGCCAACATCACCGGCAAAACAGCCACCAAGCCCTGCCTCTGCATTCCGATGGATGGCAGCGGCCTTTACAACGGCGCCAAGGGCTGCTACATTACGCTTACCGCCATCGCCATGGCCGAACCGAAGTACGACGATACGCATTGCATCAAAATACGACTTGACAAAGACGTGTACGACCGAATGACCGAGGATGAACGCCGCGCACAGCCGATAGTCGGCGGAATGCACGAGCTGCAACGCAAGACGCCGGTCGAAGCCGAAGCCACCGCGCAGATTTTTCCCGAAGCCGGACAGGATGACGGCCTGCCATTTTGACGCAACCCGCACGAAGCGCAGAAACCGCCTTAATTTCGCCGCAAATGACCCGAAACGATAAAATACCCAGCCGCCGCCGAAAAACGCAACAGCGAGCCTCGCAGACCCATTCAGCGCCATCCCCCGACTTATTCACTGCAACAGTCCGCAGCGATCTCCGCGCCGAATGCGTCCGCGAGTACCGCTTCCACCCGACACGTCGCTGGCGCTTCGATTACGCAATACCGGAACACCGCATCGCCGTTGAGGTAGAGGGTGGCGTGTGGACGGGCGGACGGCACACATCACCGAAAGGCTTTATCGGAGACATGGAAAAATACAATACCGCGACGCTCATGGGCTGGCGTGTCTTCCGCACGACACCGCAGGCGCTACACTCAGCGGTCACGCTGGACATGCTTCGCGAGGCCATCGAAAAAAACATATGCGATAAATGATTATATAATAATCAGATTTTTTATTAACTTTGCGCCCAATGGATGACGAAAAAAACGACATAGCAATACCCGACTTCGGCAACTTCGACGTTCCCGACCTCGACCTTGATAATTTCGACCTTGACCTTGACGCCGAGGCCGACACGGCCAACCGCTACATCAAGCCGCGGCTCGTGCCGATGAAAGAGCGGCAAATTATGTTCGAGCACGCTGCAGCGTTGGCCAATGAAATAGACCTCACCGAGCGCAGCCGATACGACTGCATCGTCTCCGGCTCGTTTGTTTTCGGCGATTTTATCGAGGCTTTTATGGTGCGCAATAATTGCAAGGCCGTGCGAATGACCATCACGACGCTGTCGCTGTCGCAAGAGAACGTGGACAGCCTCGCGACGCTGATGCAGAAAGGTTATATCGACCGCCTCAATATGGTGGTTAGCGATTATTTTTTCAGCCACGAGCGCCACTGCCTGATATCGTACATGTATCAAGAGCTGGACATCGACAACCGCTTCCAACTGGCGGTGGCTTTTGTCCACACCAAGACAGTGCACTTTGAGACGCTCGGAGGTAAAAAAATTGTAATCCACGGCTCGGCGAACCTCCGCACTTCGGGCAACGTTGAGCAATTCACAATTGAGGATAACGCCGAATTATACGATTTTTTTGACGAAGCGTTTAATCCGATTATTGAACGTTTTAAGACGATAAATCACACCGCACCGCGCAAAATGCAGTGGGCGGACATGACTAAAAAACAATTTAAGAACTAAACGATTATGGCAGGAAGTACAGGGAGTGGAAAATGGACAGCCGTGAACCTCATGCGCTCAACGCAAGCAAGGAAAAGACGCGGATATACCAAGGCACAGACATACGATGACGTGCCGTTTTAATTAGCAAATATGCAGACAGAAAAAGTGTCGCTGAAAAGCGTCAACACCAACAAAGACAATCCTCGCAAGATAGACAAGACGCAGTTTGACCGCCTCGTCATCTCGCTGCTCGTATTTCCAGAGATGCAACAGCTCCGACCGATAGTTGTGGATGAAACCGGCACAGCTCTCGGCGGCAATATGCGATACCGCGCACTGACGGCTATCGCGCAGAAAAAGGACATAGCAAGCATCGCCGACACGCTTCGCAACAGCCGCGATTTTGCCAAGAAAACGCCCGAGCAACAGAAGCGGCTGCTCGGCTACTGGGAGCAGTGGCTCGGCGACCCGACCGCGACCATCGTCCGCGCCGAGACGCTCACTCAGGAACAGAAGCGCGAGTTTATAGTAAAGGATAACGCTTTGTTCGGCGAATGGGATGCCGACCTACTACTTGCGGAGTTCGACGCGACAGAGCTACAAGACTGGGGCATCGGCAACCTCGACAACCTTGGCATTGAACTGCCGGTGGACGATACGGAAGCCGAGGAGGACGACTTCACGGACGAAGATGCGGAGGACGCGCCGACCCGGTGCAACCCCGGAGACATTTGGCGGCTCGGGCAGCACGTCCTCATGTGCGGCGACAGCACCAAGGCGAACGACGTTGCAAGGCTCATGGACGGTGTCAGCGCCGACATGCTGCTCACCGACCCTCCGTACAACGTGGATTACGAGGGCGGCACAAAAGACAAGCTAAAAATCGCCAACGACAAGATGTCTGACGCGGCATTCGACACGTTCCTGACCGCAGCTTTCGAGTCTGCAAACCAAGCGATGAAGCCCGGTGCGGCTTTTTATATCTGGCACGCAGACTCGAAAGGGCTTGCATTCCGTCAAGCACTCTCAAACGCAGGTCTGACGCTTCGCGAAAATCTTGTATGGGTAAAAAACGCGATTGTCCTCGGTCGCCAGGACTACCAGTGGAAGCACGAGCCGTGCCTGTATGGCTGGAAAGACGGCGCGGCTCACTACTTCGTTGACGACCGCAGCCAAAGCACCGCCATAGAGGATGCCGGCATAGATTACCGAAAGCTCAAGAAGGAGGAGCTGCTCAAAATCGTGCTGGAACTGACCTCGCCGAGAATTGCCACAACCGTAATTCACGAGAACAAGCCCTCGCGCAGCGACATCCACCCGACAATGAAGCCGGTGAAGTTGATGGCGCGATTGATAAAAAACAGCAGCAAGCCGGGGCAGACAGTACTCGACCTGTTCGGCGGCAGCGGCTCGACGATGATAGCTTGCGAGCAACTCAAACGCAAGTGCTTTATGATGGAGTTCGACCCGAAATACTGCGACGCAATCCTCGCCCGATGGGAAAAGCTCACAGGGAGGGAGGCCGAACCGGCAAGCCGTGGCAGTAACGAATGATTTGAAAACGAAGTAACGAATGGCAAATCCAAAGGGCAATCCACAAAACCTATTGCCGCCGATACGGCCGGGCGAAACGCGCAATCCGCGAGGGTGCTCCGCCAAGGCTCGCGCACGCAAGGCCGAGAAAGACCGTCTCGCAGCCTTGCGACGCGCCGTTTTTGGCAGCAAAAGCAAGCATCCAGACCGAAGCATTGCTCCGGCAATCCTTGCCGACGGCTTCAATGCTTCCAAAGACGAACTCAAGGCTTTGCTCGCGCACGAGGACGCGCCGCTGGGCGTGCGCATGATGCTCAACGAGATTGCAAGAAATCCCGACTTCGCACTCAAGGTTTATAATATCATTTACGGCAAAGACACGCCGCAGAAAGTAGAGCATACAGGCGCCGGAGGTGCACCGCTGATGCCGCAACCGCTGACCATCGAAGTCATCGACAGCCGCGAACAGGTGGAACAGACCGAAACAGACACAGACAACGAAGCCGATGCCTAAGATACAGACAACGCGCATATTTTGCGACATAGAACAGGCCGTGACGCAGGGCTTCACCACCATCTCTCTGCAAGGGTCTGCGCGTTCGTCCAAGACGTACAACGTGCTTATTTGGCTTATCGCCTATTGCCTGAGCCATCCAAATACGCGCCTGAGCATCGTCCGCGCAACGCTCCCGGCAATCAAAGGCTCGGTACTTGTGGACTTCAAAGAGATACTCCGCCGCATGGGCATATATAGTGAGCGGAGCCTAAATAAAAGCGAGCTGATATACACCTTTGCAAACGGCAGTTGGGCGGAATTTTTCAGTACCGACAGCGAGCAGAAGCTGCGCGGGCGCAAGCGCGACATTCTCTTTGTCAACGAGGCCAACGAACTCGGCTTCATCGAATGGCAGCAACTCAAGATGCGAACCACGCGACTGAGCATTATAGATTATAATCCATCGTTCAGCGACGAGCACTGGATTTGCGAGGCCGTCAATCAAGACCCTCGCACTTTCCACAGCGTGACGACATACCTCGATAATCCATTTCTTGAACAAACCGTCATCGACGAAATCGAAAGCCTCCGCGAAAAGAACCAATCGCTTTGGCAGGTATACGGCCTCGGACAACAGGCAGTTATCGAGGGGCTCGTCTTTAAGCATTTCGGCGTTTGCGAGGCCATACCTCCACATGTCCGACACCGCTTCATCGGCATGGACTTCGGTTTTACCAACGACCCTACCGCGATATGCGAGGTGGCGCTGGACGGAGACGTGCTTTATATTGACGAGATAGCATATCGCACGCAGATGCTCTCGTCCGACATCATCACGACACTGCGCGAAGCCGCGCCGAAAATGCGCATTATTTCCGAGAGCGCCGACCCTCGCCTTATTCAAGAGATATACCGCGCCGGCATCGACATCCACCCGGTGAAGAAATTCCCCGGCAGCATAGAAGCCGGGCTGGCCAAGATGCAGGAGTACCGCATCATTATCACCAAACGCAGTATCAACGTGGCCAAAGAGCTGCGCAATTACACATACAGGCAGGACAAGGAGGGGCGCTGGCTCAACGCACCCATTGACTGCTACAACCACGCCATAGACGCGGTGCGCTATGTGGTCATGGAACAATTTATGGCCGGGCAGCGCCGCAAAATTGACCTCGGACGCCTCCAGCGCCTTGTATAAACTCCTCAAATAAAACAGACAGAATGCCGACAATCAACGACATCCTCGGCGGCGATCTCGCCGAAAAAGAGCGCATCGAAGCGCTTCAGCAAAAGACATTAGACGTACCAATTTGGGGTGGCCGACACGGCCTTCAAATGCAGTATGACCCCACCCTGCATCCGGTCATGGACAAATGCCGTTATCCCGACATCGTGCGCGACGGAGGCATTGAGTTCGTTACGCGCATAACCCTTGACTTCCAGCGACTGGCCGCCAAGCGCATGAGTGAACTTGTCTGCGGTATTCCGATAAAAAGGGTGTACAAGCCGGAGAATGACACACAAAAAGACATTTCGCGTTATATAGAGCGTATATTCGACCGCAACCGAATAAACAGCGTCAACACCGACCGATGTACTCGGCTATTTTCACAGTGCGAGATTTTCACGCTTTGGTATGCGGTGGAGGAGCGAAACGCACTCTATGGCTTCGACAGTCCTCTGAAATTGCGTTGCCGAACTTTCTCGCCAAAGGATGGAGATGACTTATATCCGTTTTTCGACGAGTACGGTGACATGGTGGCCATGAGCATCGGTTATCGCCGAAAAGTTGGTAAGAACACCGTGTCATTCTTCGACACCTACACCGGCGACCGCCATATCAAGTGGAGCGACAACGGCGCCGGCGGATGGACGGTCGTGGAGGACGAGCAGACGACACTGCTCAAGATACCCGGCATTTACGCATACCGACCTACGCCGATATGGGAGGACACCAGCCGCAATATTTATGAAATGGAGTGGGCGCTCTCGCGGAATGGCAACTACTTGCGAGAGAACTCCAAGCCGCGCTTTATTGTATACGCAGACGAAATTATCGGCTATGGAGACGAAAAATCGGGTGACCACGAGTTCAAAAGTGTTATGCAATACCCGTCCGGCGCGAAAGCGGAGTACGTCACCTGGTCGCAGGCGACTGAAAGCCTCAAGTACCACATCGAGACGTTGCGCAGCCTATTTTTTACGCAATTGCAGCTGCCTGACTGGAGCTACGAAAAAATGAGCCAGCAGGCGCTGTCGGGCGAAAGCCGCAAGCAGATGTTTATCGATGCCGAGCTCAAGGTGCAGGACGAAAGCGGACGCCTCCTCGAGTTTTTCGACCGCGAAGTCAACGTGGTAAAAGCGTTTCTCAAGTTAATGCTCGGCGAGCGATACCACGCCGACATTGACGCGCTCGCGGTTGAGTGCATCATAACACCATACCGCATCGGCGACCGAAAGGAAGAAGTCGAAGTACTCCTCACGGCCAACGGCAATAAGCCGATAATGTCGCAGCGTGAGAGCATCGCGCAGTATGGCCAGAGCGATGACGTAGACCGCACGCTCGCCGAGATAACAGAAGAAAGCAAGGCCGACGCCTTCGAGTTTACAGAATAGGTAATGAAACGGAAACGCGAGGGACAGAACGACAGGCCGCAGTACCGCTGCCGCGATTGCGCACATTCATACGATTGGAGCGACATCTCGTTTCACGATGGCCGACCGATACTTTGTCGCTGCCGCTTCGACATCAAGAGCAAGCATGGTCGGTATTGCAAATTCTTAAACGACCGCTCGTGCGAGCATTTTACAAAGTGCAACGCCGAAAACAATGCCAGCGCAGAATAACGACTACGACAAAAAACACCAGCGTAACATTGCAACGATAAGCGCACGCATCGACCGCATCTTTAACAAGGCCGCGGAAGAAGCCGCGCTTATCGGCGCGACCATAAAGGACGACCTCGGCGACCGAATTTTTTCGTTTGACGATTATCCGCAGACGAAAAAGCAGATAGACGCATTGGCTGAGGAGCTGCACACTTCGCTCGAAATGACAATCGTCAATGGTATAGACAGCGCCTGGGCGTTATCCAACGGAAAGAATGACGACCTTGTGCGCCGCGTTTTCGGGCGCAAGGCGGACGATTTGTCCGAAGCGCAGCGTCGCCGTTATTTCAACAATAACGCGCAAGCGCTCGAAGCATTCCTCGCACGCAAGACGCAAGGCCTCGGCTTATCCGACCGCGTGTGGCGTTACACGGAAGCCTTCAAGAACGAAATCGAACTGGGGCTCGACCTCGGCATCCGTTCGGGCAAGAGCGCCGCAGCCATGACGCGCGACCTGCGCCAATATTTGCAGCATCCCGATAAGCTATTCCGCCGAGTGCGAGACGAGCACGGCCTGCTCAAATTATCACAAGCGGCAAAAG
>ERZ808245.176-NODE-176-length-36835-cov-4.259190_pt1 | contig 36835 bp, 37 predicted proteins | sample MGYA00521243_ERZ808245 | MGnify/ENA primary metagenome ERZ808245 (study PRJEB31516, sample SAMN03275576) | gut metagenome | biome: mammalia-associated habitat; material: feces | host: Papio cynocephalus | place: Kenya | collected 2012-07-07 ... | reverse complement strand
GGTTTGCCCTCAAGGTCACTGTATTTGCCAGAGGTGGCGACAGGCTTGAGGCTGTCCTTGTCGGCCTTTTTCTCAAACATTCTTTTAAGTTTAGAGAAAAAATACCTCAAGCCGTTTTGGTCAATAAATTTATTCGCCATGTTAGCCACCTCCGTGATTAAACGGTTGTGGCAACAATAGCGTCAATTTCTGCGTTTGTAACAGCAGTGCAATCAGTAGACGTAATTGTCACAAACACTGTGCCTCCCCAACGATAAGAAATATTAGTATTAACATCGATATAAATTTTGCCCGCCTCTCCGGTTACTGCATTCTTATGTTCTGCATCGGAGTAGAACCCATTAATAGTGGTTGTGGTTGTAGTATATCCGCTTTCGTCTGTCGTAGTGTTTGTAGCCACGTCAGCATAACCTTCTACAACATCATCTACATAAGAGGGGAGTTGTCCTGACGGGATAAGACCATTTTCATCGAGAGAGGCTACGCCGTTGGCTTGTCCTTTTGTAGAACTGTCAATCTTGCCGTTCCATGCAGTTTTTTCATCATCCGTTGCAAATCTGTGGGTCGCGTCTTCAGTAATCATTGTTGCTGCGTGTGATTCCGGGTGGACATAGTTGTTTGCGTTTTCTGCAATGCCAGCAAGCTTTTCTTTTTCGGCGGTTGTATAATCATTGGTTGAAAGACCCTTACCTTCCTCTTTATCAACTTTGTTGTTCCAAGCTGCTTTTTCGGTATCAGTAACGAATCTGTGAGTTTCGTCCTCAATAATCATTGTAGCGGCATGAGATTCGGGGTGAACATAATTGTTTGCTTTCTCTTCAATGCCTTCAAGTTTTGTCTTTTCTGCGTCCGTGTAGTCATTAGCTGAAAGACCTTTCCCGTCTTCCTTTGCAACTTTCTCATCAAGAGCTGCTTTAACAATCTTATTCTGAACGGGATTTACGCTTTCTGCATTAAGTGCGTCGTCAACATCAATGTGTTGTGCGTCTGCGGAAAGTACGCCGTCCTCGGTGATTGAAAGATTTTCGCCGACTTTGATACCACCAAGTACGGTATCAGTAGCATTAGGAAGGGTATATTTGTTAGCTCCCTCTTCAATACCGTTGAGTTTGGCTTTATCTTCTTTTGAAATAAAACCGTCTTTTTCGGCCGTAGCATTGTCATGAATATGCCATGCTTCGGCATATGCAGAAGGGAGTTTACCGCCAAGTTTTTCAGCGTCATTAGCAGTATCAACTTTGCCATCATCATCTTTATCGTACAAAGCTTTCATCATGTCACCACCGCCAAGCTCTCCTATATCGGTGGTGATTTTTGCGATAGAATCGTTTAAAAGCTTACCTTGTTTTGCCGAGAGAGCGGAATCGGCAGATTCGCTTGTAAGGTTATCAACAATGGTAGTTTTGTTTGCTCCTTCTTCAATTCCTGTAAGTTTATTCTTGTCATCGTTTGTATAGTCATTGGTTGAAAGACCTTTGCCTTCTTCCTTTTTCTGGAACTTAGCCAAAAGTTTCTGCCAGAAATAGAGTAAGCCGTTCTGATCAACAAATTTATTTGCCATATGTATCTTCTCCTTTATACAAAGTTTTTAAGTAATTCTTCAATTTCAAGATTTGTGAGTGCTTCGGGTTCTGCTGCATCAACTGCTTTGTATACCGCCTTTGCAGTTACAGGATTGTCCGAGTTCTGTTTAATCTCATTGTCAAGATTAAGATAGTTATTGTCGAGTTTGTGATAGATAACATTCCCCTCGACATTGGTTTCCTTGTAATGGGTACGGTTTTTAATATAGTCGGGCTGAGAACTGTCATTCTGTTCTTGGTTTGCTTGCACAATCGTTGATTCTCCGCTACCAACAAAACCTGCATCAATTTCTGAACCGTCATTGAGATAAATCATTAATTTTCCGTCGACGATTTTGCAAGTCTTGATATACTTGATATCGTTAACCTTTTCAAGAAGTTGTTCGATAATCGTCAGGTCGGGGTCTTCGGTTATAGCACCTTCTTGGTCAACAATAGAACGGTCAACCGTAATGCTAATCGGCGTACTCGCAAACCCTTCAGCATAAAGTCCGACCTCAAAGTTTCCACTCTTTAAAACCCAAAGAGGAATACCGACCTCGCCGCTCTCTGAAAGCATAATGGGTGAACTCGATTTTCCGTCACGGTTAAAAATTGCAAATGTTTCGCCGAGGTCTTCGACCCCTGTAAATTTAACCTTGTAATCCTTATTATCCCCGACAACAACAATCCCGTTGCCGCCTTTGGGGTAAAGTCTCTTATTATGCAAAAACAGAGTTAAACTGTCTGTTGCGTTAATCGAATGCCCGACAGGGAACGAAACAATACTACTTTTCTCGATTGCTCCCGATGGAAGCTTGATTGTTGCCTGTGCCGAAACACGCCCATCCTGATACATAATTTCGGCGGGAAGGGGGTAGGTGATACTTCCCGACTCGTCCGGCATCAAGTTATCAACAACAAATGTGTTGCTGTCGGGGAGTTGAAATTCAAGCTTTACTGGAACGCCGCTGTAAGTCTGAGTAATAATTATCTGTTTAGACTCATTCTCGCCGTTAAAATATTTATTTGTAACTCTAATCTTTATCAATCGACCACCTCCTTATGTATTTTGTAGAAATAAAATTACCATTTTATGTGATTAGTTGCACGTTTTTCATAGGAAAAAGTGTATTTTTTCGCACATTTTTCATAGGAAAAAGTGCAAGTCTTAACACTTGTTGTTATTCTGTCTTTACATTTATGTAGTCTAAAACTTCTTTCATGCCAAGCCCACCTTCATCCCAAGGTTTCATACAGTAATTCCACAGCTTTGGATGAGTTTGTTTTAGCATTTGAAAACGGTTAGGTTCCTTTTCAAGATGTGCGCCAAAGCCGCAGAAAACACAGCCTGTCCTATCTCGTCCTGTTGTATGTAATTTACCGTTTTTATCTTCAACGATTTCGCCGTAGACAGAACAGTAAGAAATATGAAATTCTTTTAGATATTTCAAGACATCTTGCTCCGTCCAAAAAGATAGCGGTTTTGAGATAGGCTTTTTACTATCGAACGCATTACATCCAGTTCTGAGCCATGCCAATTCTCGTTGTTTGCTTTCTTCGGCCATTATGCCTACGATACCCTTTTTGCCAACTGTGTTTGCATAGTTGTTAATTGTATCTTTCTTCATCGCCTTACAACATTTAGATGATATCTTGACATCGGAGTTAACCAACGGAATAAATCTTTTTGCTACAGCACCAAAATGGTAAACCTCTCCATCTTTTTTCCGATACGCTTACCATTGATGTATTTTTCATACATCTCCGTGTTTCCACATGCCATAGCTTTTTTGCCATATTCTATATTTGAGGCAGTTCTCTTGCTTCCAACAGGGTATCCATATGTTTCTATAACTTTTCTAAAATTCATTTCAGGTTTTAGCCAAGTAACATTATCTTTGGTCTTGACAAATTCTCGTATCTCGGGGAACTCCAATCCAGTATCGACGAATACTGCCTCTATATCAGGACAGGCTCTTCTCGCTAAATCGAGCAGCACTGTACTATCTTTCCCGCCACTAAACGAAACGTAAACCTTACCATCAAATTTTGTATACCATTCAAGTATTCGTGTTTGTGTTACTTGAATTTTTCGCTCAAGTGGCCACGCCTGCATGATTTTTAAATCTTCTTTCGTATATTTGTTTTCACTCATCTTTATCCTTCTTTTCCTTTCCTCTTTTCATTCTGTCGCTTTATCTGCTTTCTCGTCCTCAGTTGAAAAAAGCGTAATTCCCACTTTGCTGATTGCAGGGTCAACCGTCCCCTGAGTAGGATTGTTCTTTTGGTTATCCGCCACAATCTTGCGAAGCTCCTTGAGCGAAGTATTAATTGTTTCGTCAATCCACTCGATAAGTTTTTCTTGGTCGGCAACCTTTGCAAGAATGGGGTAGTCGGCAAAAATCTTCTGAATAACCTGCGCCCTCTTGATTGAACCTGCCTTGTTCCAAGATTCATAGTCAACTTCCGCGTCTGTAATAAGTTTCAAGCAAATTTCCTGAATCTGTTTCTTTGCAATTTCAATTTTTTCTTCGTCTGACTTTGAAAAATAGTCATACGCTTTTTTGCCGATTGCGATAATCAGCGAAATGATAACGATAATGGTTGTCCAGTTATCGTTGATGAACTGTAAAAAGTTCTGAATACCATTGAGCATTTTTAGCCCTCCTCTCCGCCAAATCCAAAAATCTTCATTAATATGGCATAAGCAAGAAGCTCATATTTATGTTCTTGAATCCAATCAAAAATGGTTATAATCATTCTTTGGTAAATACTATGCATAGTATTCCTCCTAATCTTCATCCGCCATCATACCTTCTTCGGACGGATATTCATTTGTATCATCCTCGTGTTTGCTCTCAATAGTTTCCGCATCTTCAATTACAACGGGAACAGGGGAGTCACATTCAGCCCCGGCATTTAAAATGTCTGAAAGCGTCCCCGTGAGTTTCTCCCGCTCAAATTTCAAAGTTTCCTCAGACTGCTTGCCTTTGTAAGCTTTGAGACAGTAAATGCCGTAAATTAAGATTTGCGCGGCGATATCAGTGATGAGCACACCGAGATAGGTTAAATCTTTAAAATGCCACATCGCCGCCATTGCAAAAATAACGATTGCATTAAGAACGGCGAATAAATAAATAGCCAGAAGTTTTGATGTCTCAAACTTCCGGCGGTACTTGTATTTTTCGGTTTTTAGTTTGTTTTGATACTCTTTTTGGATGTTCAGCTTTTTCAGCCGAGCAAGCTCCTTCTGAACCTCCCACGACTAAAGTCGCAGGGTTCTTGGGAACTCTCTTCTATCGAAGAAATATTTACCAAGCTATCCCCGTGGTTCCCACGGTTCTTATATATGTTATATTAAGCTATTTTCTTTAGTCCTTCGTTGAGAATATTCACAGCAGCATTGATATCTCTATCGTGATGTGAATTACAACAGGGACAATCCCATTCTCTAACAGCAAGGTTTTTAGTTTCCTTATTGATATATCCACACACATTGCAAGTTTGAGAACTTGCATAGAATTTATCTACCTTGACAATTTCTTTGCCATACCAATCGGCTTTGTACTCAAGCTGTCTGACGAACTCGAACCATGACACGTCCGATATTGCCTGTGCAAGGCTATGATTTTTAACCATATTCTTAACCTGCAAGTCTTCAATACAAATAATGTCATTTTGCCTAATTAACTCTGTAGATAATTTCTGTAAGAAATCCCTTCTTTGGTTAGAAACTTTCTCAAATTGTCTTGCAACCTTTATTCTTGCTTTATTACGATTTGAACTACCTTTTGGTTTTCGAGACAATTCTCTTTGTAATTTAGCAAGCTTGTCCAAAGACTTTTTGAGATATTTGGGATTTTCTATCATATCTCCGTTGCTTGTAATACAAAACTCTTTAATTCCTAAATCCAAGCCTATTACGCTACCAGTTTTCTCCAATGGCTCAATTTCAACATCAGTACAACATAACGATACATAATACTTTCCGCTTGGTTCTTGTGAAACCGTAGCATTAAGTATTCTGCCTTGAGGTATCTGTTTGTCTCTTATTTTTACTTTTCCGAGTTTTGGCAATTTGATATGTTTGGCGCAATACTCAATATTATTATTCGTAAAACTTGTTCTGTAAGAATAACGATGCGTTTTCTTTGACTTAAATTTAGGAAAACCAGACTTTTCTTTAAAAAACTTTTGATACGCCATATCTAAATCTTTTAAAGAGTTTTGGAGCGAAAACTTGTCGACTTCCTTAAGCCAAGTTAGTTCGCTTTTCAATTGTGTTAAGTCTTTACAACACTGATTATATGTTAATGTTGTTTTTGAAGTTTCGTATAATGCAATTCTCTTCGCAAGATAATGATTGTACACAAACCTGCAGCATCCAAACGTCTTGTTAAGAATTTCTTTTTGCTTTTGATTTGGATATATCCTAAATTTATGTGCTTTTTCCATTAAATCACCTTACTTGACTTTTTGGCTTTGAATATACTTTCGTATCTGTTCTTCTGTATTTTCTGACACGGTTGCAACAAAATAACTTGGATTCCAAAGATGCCCATTCCATAACTTTTCTTTTAATTCTTCTCCATATTCTTTCATTAACAATCTCGCCGAAACACCTTTCAGAGCTTTTAGCATATCAGGTATATAATGTTGTGGAGAACAATTTACAAGTAAGTGTATGTGATCTAAATCACTGCCAAACTCCAAGATTTGGAAACTGTTATCCTTTGCTATTTTATTCAAAACTTTATGCAATCTTTTTTCAATTTCTGGTGTTAATACCTTATGTCGATATTTCACACACCAAACAATGTGGTATTGTATCGAATATACATATCCTCTGCCATATGTTATATCCATTTTATCACCTCGATAAATAATATAACATATGTACTGTGAAAAGTCAAGTAATTTAACGTATCTATCGTACTTTTTAATATAACATATGTAAGAACCGTAAGATTTTTTAATCGTATTAGAGGTTGTCGTTCACATAGAGTCGCTAATTCTATGCATCCTTATCTACCTTATTGTTTAGTAGCAGGTATCTCTAACTTTCGTTAGAGCACAGACTATATCTTCACCCTCACCATTATGTGTTAGGGGCTAACCACTTCGGTGCGCTTGCACCTACTTCCCTCAAGAGGAATAGTCGTTGAACCTTACCTTTCGGTCTTGGCTGCTGATTGTCGATTTTTTCAGTGTTTAGGATTTAACCTTGCACCATCTATTCAATTTTTTCTACTTTCGTAACATTCACGCCTATACCTTTTAAGGTATTACGTTGTAGTTTGAATAGCTTTACGATTTTCCAGCAATTCAATTAGTATTGGACACCAATGTGCCATTACGCACAGATTTCTCTATGCGCTGACTATATCCGACCACTAACTCATGACTAAAGTCACGAGTGTGCGTAGTCGTTTTTAATCAAACTCCTGTTTTGTCATAAAATTCTCCTTAAATAAGAGTGGAGGGGAGTCTCCCCGCCGAATGGTAGACCTGGAACTCTCGTTCAGCCTATATTTATTTTGTACAAAGTTATTCCGCAAATTCAACCACATCACTGAGCGCAAGCACAGATGCAGCATCAATCTGAATGTCAGATTTGATTTCAATTTTGCCTGTATCAATGTCAATTTCAGAATTGAGCAATTCTTGATATTCTTTTGAAAATGCTGCGTAGTTTTCAGGTTTGATTTTATAACTGCCACTTTCAACTTCCTCGCCGTATTTAATCCACATATTACGTTGAGTTTCCTCAAGCGGTTTCAGTTCGGATTCAACCTTGCCGAGAAGTCTGGCAAGTTTAACCGCTTCAACCGCTCTGAGGTCAAGCTTTGAAAGTTTGGTGAGGGCGGGTTTAATATTGTTGATTTTTTCGTATGTAAATTTCATTTCTTTATTTTCCTTTCTTAATGCCTCAAACATTTTGGATTACTTCAAGTGTTTATTTTTATGACGCCACACAAAAACGGCCTTTGTTATCGACATAAACCGCTTTCTTAGTTGCGTTTTCATTCGTTCCCACTGTGTGATTGTACAGGTCTGGGTAGCAAAGAACACTATCCTGTTTGCCATTTGAACCAACAGAATACAAACTCATCACTCCTCGTAAAGTTGAATCACTTGTTGATGTGGGGAGAGAAAATCTAACTGTCGGCGATATCTTCCATATATTATTCTCCACCTCACCTTTCACCATTTCCATCTGACCACCATATTCAAATGGCGAACACAAATTACTAGTATAAAAGTCCCCAGCAATCAAAACATCTTTCGCCATCAGAGCATCTTTGCAATACATATTCTTTGAAATCAGTGTATCATTTGCAATCATTAAAGTATCACTAAAATTCATATATGTAGTTATTTTCCACTGTGTTGTAAATGTTAAATGGCCATTATCATCTAGGGTCGGTCTTGGAATTGGAAGTTCAACAGTGGTAGTGCCCCCAGATGGCGTCAATTTAAATTCTCCTGATAATAATTCGTTTTGTTTAATGGTAAATCCGCCTATGCTGCCCCTTTTCGCCTCAATACCTCCCGTAAACGTTCCCGTGGCGGCACTTATATCACCATTAAACGATCCTTTTGCGGCATTAAGACTACCTGAAAACGTCCCATCTGCTGCATCTAACGTTCCACCAAATTTACCTTCTGAAGCGTAAATAGTGCCATAAATTATAGCATTTTTAGCTTCTAACAAACCGTTTGACGACACTTGAAATGCTGCATTCGCAGAGGTGCCTTCTGAAAAACTACCTTTACCAATTTTGCCGTCTTTTGCTATATATACAGTTAAATCTGGTGTTTCTGAAACACTACTATACGGAAGCTTACAACCATCTAATGTAAGATGTGTCGCCGTAATGTCTCCCCTAATCGTCGCCCCCGAAGCTGAAAGCGTTCCGTTATTTGTCAATGAAAAGCCGATTGAACCTGCACCACAAGTACCGTTTGTTATTGATGAAGCTGTTATTTTTCCTGAAATATTGACATCTTTCGCATATAGTTCACCACTGGTTGTTACTCTAAATTTATCACCAATCATCATTGCATAGGTCTTAGTTTGAGAATTAATGGTATATGAGGCACCTCCTGGGCAAAGCAAAAAACTGCCAGAATTAGTTGGGGTTCCACAATACATTCTTCCGGCTAAATCATCTGTGCCTATTGTGAACCCGCCGATAGAACCACCATTTGCCGTAATGCTTCCCGTAAACGAACCTGACGTTGCCGTGACCTTGCCTTTGATATTAAGGTCACCACTCTTGTCAACATAAAGTAGATTTTCAACGCCGCCATCTGATTTTTGTTTCTTGATTTTAAAAATATCTTCAGAGGTACTTGTCGAAGGTACAGTAATAACAAACCCATCTTTGTCAATACTTACACTGTTATTGCTGTTGTAAATTCCAACCTTTTCAGACAAAATAATTTTACCAACAATCGTGTCTGCAATAACACCGTAAGATTGCACAACTTTATTATTTGACGGGTCGGTATAAGTGAACGCGCCAATGCCAGCCCTCGCAGTTTTCCAGTTGTCATTTGTCACATAAAGACCTTTGTTGATAATTTTAACCTGATTCGGGGAAAATGTATCCGTAACTGGGTCAAATTCCCTACAAAGAAGCCCATTGCTGTCAAATGTAATACTTTGGTTATCTGCATCGTTTATAATTTTTTGAGTCGTTAAAGATAAGCCTTTGTCAACCCAACCATCAACTATTTCTCTTGTTAATTTGCCTACTCGCGACTGCCGCTCAACATAATCATATGATGAGGCCATGCTTGAAGCCTGATTTAAAATTGATTCAATGTCAGAATAGCCGTCTTTTGTATTTGTAACATCTGAAAAAGTTACGGCAATATTTTCGGAATCCTCAAAGTCAATTTCATATTCAAGCAGCCTTAAACGGTATAGTGTTCTATCAGCTTTTATTCTAATCCAATTTCCTGTTTCAAAATTATTAACAATAGGCTCGAATTCTTTCATGAATAACAGATTTTTGAGCGTGGCAGTAATCGTGTGTTGCTGAACAGATGATTTATATAATTCTCTATTTGCCACACTGATAAAATCTTTTGCGTTTCGATACAAATCTTTATTTGAAAGACCATCAGAAATGTAATTTGAATTGCTATAAGTGTCCTCTCGCCGATATGACATTAGTTCTTTCCAAAGTCCTTCGCCGAGATGTTTTTGCAAATTCAGCTCTTTCTGAATCTCAGACTGTTTGGATTCAATTTCATTTCGCAGAGATTCAACGGTTGAGATTTCGCCTTCCCTAGTTTTTATCTCCGCTTCAATCCAACTTAATCTATTCCAAAACGGCAAGTATATATTTTTATAAATATTATTATTTGTGTCCGCCGCAACTCCTTGCTCAATCATGATGTCAAGGCAAGCTTGACAAGCATCATGGAATGATTGCAGCCTAGCTAGACCATATTTGCAAAGTTGGCCTTTGAAGCCATCTTTATCATACTTAAAATTATCACTGTCCGTGCTTGTCCTGCCGAATAAATCTGTCACACCCATAGCGGAGTCATCTCTGGAAACCTTCTTTTGAAGAACTTGCTCAATTCGTTGCCTTGTATATTCCGCTTTATCGTCAGTTAAAGGTATACTTATCTCGTCACTTGTAGCGGTGTCATCTTGATTAGAAATATTGGTGATTTTAAAGGAGCCAATCCATTTATTTGATTCAAGTTTACCACCATCTTCAATCACAATTTTGTATAGCTTGTTTATGACCATCTTGGCAATTTGCAAAATATAACTCTCCGCTGTCGATTTAGTTGTCGATGACAAAGGTTTTACCGCAACTTGAAAATTTCCTGAAAATTTTGTTTTAACAGCATTGATTTGTTCCTCGACGGTTGAAGTGCGCATAGTTGGAGCGGGCATAAACCCACTTTTTAAATATAACTCAAAATCAATTACATTGTATTCGGCCTGCATAAGGGATGGATATCCTACTATGGGTGAGGTTATTTTTTCATGATTCTCACCATAATCTTCTGTTACAAGTCTGTTATATTTTTCTACGAGCCCATTATACTCGTCTGTCGAAAGACCTATTTCTCCTGATTGCCATTTTTGATACTTTCCATCATATTCCGCAAGCTTTTCCTTTAGTTCATCGGACATATCTGCTTTCATATCATCTGAAAAGTGCCATATATATGAACTGCCATTGGGGTTGCAGTTAACGACGGTTGCCGTCATTAGGTCATCCCCGGCTTCAAGCTTAAAACAATTTTTAACTGAGTCACTGTCAACTTTATAGGTAATTTCATCAGCAAGATTCTCAGTAGAAATGAAAATAGGTGTCTCTTTACCATACCCTCGCGTAATGTTTGTTTTACCACACTTGGAACATTTTTCGGTAAAATCGCCTCTTTCCTTGCAGTCATTACAATAAGAAAGAATATCGCGAACATTTATCTCTCTTTTGATTTCGCCTGTCTTTAAATCTAAATAGCAATTAATAACAAATAAACACTGTATCTCTTCCGCGATTTCCTGAAATGAATCATAAATTGACTTCCCGTCAAAAGAAAATGTTCGCTGAATGTTTGCAATGGTGGAATCAACCGAAGCTATTTCATAATGAGGAACTTTTTCCATTATTCTGTGGAGAAGCGAAGCCTCTTTGTCATCTCCGTCATACAAAACAGTTACCTTATAATCATCTCTTGCAATATCGTTTTCCGTGTTAATTTCAATGCCATACAGGTTTATCTGCGAAAGCTCCGATTCACCAAGAGAGCGAGCTTCAACATTTTTAACTAATTCTGAACTCTCAGTAAGATTGATTTTTAATTCATATAATTTATTCCACTCGACAACCCATAAGAGCTTAAAGTCAACAAGTTTATTCCAAATAGTTATATCTTTACACATTCCTTTGTAAATGTTGAAACTAAATTCAGAATATTCTCTCATGCTTGTTCTGAAAGTCACATCACAAGCGGGGAGTGTACCGAGTTTTGTTCCACCCTTTGTCATAAGAACAAGAGTTGGTTTGATTGCATTATGCTGCCTGTCGAATTTAATTTTTTCTGCCAAAATATCACCACCTTTCTCCATTTATCAAGGAACATCTTTAATTGTCGGCATATAGCTAATTGTAATGACTGTTGGTGTACTGTTCTCTGGTATATTATTATCTTTATACAGTAATGAAATGCTTATTTTATTTTTTGTATTAGTGAAATCATTGCCGATTGTAAAAAACTCATAATTAAAATCATTGTATATTTTGTGAGTTGTACTATCCGTTGTTATAATAAGAGTGTCACCACTTAGTTCTATTTTTTCACCAACAGTGCAGCCTTTTATGATAGTTTTACACCCTGTCATTTCATTTTCAAGAACAATGTTGCCATCAATCCCAGATGTTATTTCAACTTTTGGATAAATATATCCAATATCACCAGATCTGTCATATAAGACTTTTTCACAACTTTCCTTAATACTCCAAGTTTGGCTTATCTCTTGTCCATATCCAAACGGGCTGTCTGTCTCGGCATTTAACCTGATACCGTAAAGTGTCTCATTGATTGTTAATTTTGTGATATTAAAACTTGCGTTATAATAACAGGTTTGCGAATCCTTGTCGGCTTCATTATCCTCTATAATCATAAATCGCAAAAACTCTCTTCTGTTTAGCCATCTCCCAATATCCTCAAATTCGCTTCTGGAAATCTCCATTTCTTCGGGACTATGAGTATCAGGGTTTTTGCAAATATCCAAAGAAAACGAAATGCACTCATCATATGTCGCACCGGTTTTTTCAAAACGTCTTCCATTATTGCGAGATTTTTTACCAAAAGTAATCGTGGCTCCAGGACTAACTTCTGTCGCACCAGATCCATAATCAAAGTTGCAGATGATAAAGCCATAATCACTTAACATCTGTCCGTCATATTGAAAATCTAAAGCTTTTATTTATCTCACCCCTTTCAGCAGAAGGGGAGTCTCAATTTGCGACTCCCCATACATATCATTTCCAACTATATTTGTTTTTTGCAAGAGGACTGCCGCCGGTCATTCTGGCAACAGTCATAGCATTTATCATTTTCTCAAATTTTTTATCTTTCTGTATTTTTGTCATGAAGTCCTCATAGCTTTCAACATGGTCTATATTGATAACGGTATCTCCAAAGGTGTTATTCACCGAGTTATCAGCATTCGCAGGACAACTGCTTAACCGCGACACAAAGTCACTACCAAATGAATGACTCAGCATTGAATCTGGTACAACACCTCTATATTTTGAATAATCCGCCGCAAGAGTTATGCCACCTTGTTGCTTAACCATGCTCTGCAAGGTATCTCTGAGAGACATAAGATTCTTACTGTCGTTTGCGTCCAAAACAGTTTCAGGTTTGCTCGGAGTGCCATCAAGCCAAGCAAGACCTGTTTTGTCAACCAACCCACCATTTTTGTAGGCTTTTACGTCAGACTTCTTGAACCAACCAGAATATCCGTTCTTTGCTTTGTGGTGTCTGACCTGAATATATCCGTTCTTTTCTTGAAGAACAACGTAAATCGGGTCACTGCCAAAGTATTGAGTCGTTGCTTTACCGCCCGGAGTGGCGTAAATCTTTGCGCCTTTGGCATTGATTTTTCCGCCCACCTTAATAGTTTTCTTGCTACTGGTCTTAGAATCGTTTTCACCCTTTTCGTTAGATGCCTTAGATGATGCCGCTAAGATTTTGTTGGCCGAATTGTAAACATTAAGAGCATTTTTATAAGCAGAATCACTTTTCTTGTAATCCCCGGAAGAGATAACAGTATTTAAAAGTCCTTGCAGCTTTGAAATGTCCTTCTTGTAATTATTCGGATTTTTCTTCAAATCGCCGGATCTAATAGCCGCCGAAAGTTTTTTCTGAAGCTCATCTAATTGCTTTTGGTTCTGAGAAACTGAAGGCGCAGTTGCTTTCTTAGGCGCAGGCGCGGATGTTGTCTCTTTTTTGCTGCTTGAAGATGTTTTTGAAGCAGGTGCTTGCGGTTGTTTCTTTTCTGAGGAAGTCGGTTCAGACGAAGATGACAATCCACCAAGAGCACCCCAAAAATAATTGGCCCATTCCTTGTCGATAGAAGATTTAATTGAAACAATATCCTTGTATTCATCAGATGTTCTGCTCATGTAACCGTTGCTGACCGCTTTACCGGCGAGGTCATAGAGTTTTTTCGCATCTGCATTATATTTTTCGGGATTATCTTTGAATTTTCCAGATTTTAAAACGCTTTCAAGTTCATTTTTTAATGAGGAAATTTCATTTAAAGCCTCAGTTTTAGGCTTATTTCTTTCTTGTGAGGCTGCTTTCTCCTGCTCCTCAAGCTGTGAGGAAGGTGTACCTTCATTCTTAGACCAATCTTCCGATTTCTGTCTATAACTATCATATCTGTCAAGAATCTCATCAATCACATAATCAGTAGAGGAACCACTGCCGCCACCATTCGATTTATCTTCGGCGAGTTGATTAACGCCGTTATAAATCGCGTTAAGCGTGTCCGTATAATTATAGTTCTCTCTTTGCGAAATTTCTCTCAGAGTATTTGAAATTTCATCTTGATTCATATTGACGTTTGCAATCTGCTCTCTGATGACAGCGTTGACATCATCCACCTTTTCATTTAACAATTTTTCATAATTGTCATAAAGGTCGTCAAGCAAATCTTCTTGGTCAGAGATATACTTGTCATATTCAGATTCTTTTAAATCTTCTTTTGCGCTTTCAAGGTCAACTTTAAGCTGCTGAATTTTTGCTTTTGTTTCTTCATCGTCGAAACCAGAATATGCGCTCAATTGCTTTTCAAGCGTTGCAATGTTCTTGGTTTGTTCCTTTATACGTTTCTGATATTCGTAAAGGTCTTTTGCTGAACTAAGAGAATCTTTGTATTTGCTGATAAGCTTACTCAAAGAGTCGAGCTGTGCGTCAATACCTTCCTTAACAAGGTCAACCATGGCGTTTTTCTCGTCTTGCGCTGCCTTGATAGAATCCTGTTGGAGTCCAAGAAGCTCCTCTCGCCGTTCAATTAATTTCTGATTGCTGGGGTCGGACGATAATTCGCTGTTAATTTCCTGTAACGCTTTTGCATATTCCTTGGCTTTATCCATATACACGTTGTAATTAACAGCATGAGCACCCATTGAGGCATTGTAATACTTCGTGGGATTCCCCTCGTCATCGAACTGCTTTTCATTCTCCAACAAACTTAGCAAGAAATCATTTTCGGACGTAATTTGCGAAACCCGCTCCATTTTATAATCGAACACCTGATTATTAAGGTCGCGAATCGCATTCTTATATTCGATTGTGCTTATAGTGCAATCATCTATAGCTGTAAGAACGTCTTGCAGTTGAGTGTATATTTCATACCACTCGTCAGAATACATTTCATATTCATCCAAGTCTTTCGCGAGTTCTTTGTATGAAGCTTCTAACAATCTCTTGCGTTCGTTTTCATACCAAAGCTGAACCCGATAATTGTATTCGGAAGCAAAGTTTCCTTGCGCTTCAAGCATCTGATTGGCTCTATCTGCTCTGTCTCTTGCATTCTCGCGCGGTGTTATCCAACGATTATATTTTTCTATTCTATCATTGAATTTTTGTAACTTTAATTCCGTGATATTTTTATTAAGAGTTGCTATCCTTACATTGGATTCCTGCAGTGTTTCTTCGGCAGCATTTATCTGAGATGCAAGTTCCTTATACTCCTTTGTTCCTTGCTTAAAACCGCTATCTTTTAGTTCCGTCTTTAGTCTCTTAACTTCCTCTTGAAGAATGAACTGTCTTTTCCATTCAAGGTCAATGAGCTTTTGAATATCGGAAACAAGGCCGTCTTTACCCTGAGCTTCGCGCAAATCCATCTTACCCTGCTGAATGTTTTGCTCATGAGTATTTTCATCCAGGCGGGCATCGAACCCTTCAACAACCTCATTGAATTTATCGATTTTTAATTGCTTAATTTGAGCATCAAAATTTGCAATAGACACCTGCGACTCATCGAGTTCTTGATTAACAGAGTTAATACTGTCAACCATATCCCAATACTCATCCATCGTCTTGTCGAGATATCCGGATTTTAGAGCTCTATCCAACTCAGCCTGAAGAGTTTGAGATTTTGAAGCCAATGTTTTCTGTCTGTTAAGCTCAATTTTTCTAAGCTCGGCATAATCGCCAATATTGGCCAACGCGCCATTAGCTTCTGCAAGGTCAATTCTGCTTTGAACAGAATTACTTTTTGCTTCATAAGTGCTTAATGTGCGGTCATAGGACTTACTTTTTTTCTCAAAACGGTCAACATAAGCATCCCTTATAGAATTTCTATAATCTTGTTGCGCTGTTTTTGACTCAGCTACACTTTTGTTTGCATCGCGAATATCACTGAGCAAATCATAGTGCTGCTGGCTATTCCTTTTGATGGCTCCTGATTTTAACGCCTTGTCTAATTCAGATGTTAATTCCTGAACCTTCTTTGAATTAAGCTCTTGCTTTTTTTGCTCAATTCCTATAAGATATTCATAGTCCTTAACCTTTGCAACCTTGCCTTTGGACTCACGCAAGTCCATGCTGCTCTGGCGCATTTCTGCACGGTATTCTTGTGTGGCAATTTTGTTATCATACTTGCCGCTGATAAGTTCAAATGAAGTGCTGTATAGTTCCGCAAGACTTCTATTTAATTCCTTAACTGCGTCAGCAGACTCAAGAGCTTTTTCATAGAACTCCTGATATTCCTTTATAGCCTTTTGCGTTTCATCGCCATAATTTCCAAAACTAATGGCTCCGTTTCGGACTTTTGCTTTTAACTCTGAAGAAAGCTTTACCGAATTTGCAGCCTGCATATACTTGTTGTATGCGCCCTGCTGAACAGTAATTTCTTTCTTTGTCGTGCCAATTTCTTTGGCCAAGTTCTTCATTCGGCGAGCATAAGACCTTGAAGCATCGGATACAACATTTGCAAAGTTTTCAAGTGAACGCTTTACACGGCTGATAGCGATTTCAATCCAGTCAATTTTTGTCTGGCTATCGCTGTTACTCGTTTTTGTGTCGGAATTGTTTGAAGAATTACCTGAACCGGAGCCAGTGCCTGAACCGGAAGTATTTAAGCTGCTTTCTGCGCCGCCAATCATCGCAGTTCCTCCGGCTAATGCCTTTCCGCGACTGAAAATACTACCGTTTTCAAGCAGAGCCTTCGACTGCTTATGGTTAAAGACTATTGCGTTTTTGGGGATGTCAACAAATTCAGCACCGTAAGTGCCGACCGTCCACCATCTGCCGGTGTGCGGGTTGACAACAATTTCTTCCATTATCTTTGTGTATGTCGCTACTATACACCGAATTTAATTCGCTCACGCTTTCGCATGATGTTGAGATCATATCTTTACATGAAATTTTAGACAATAAAAAAGCACAGATAAACTGTGCAAAAATTTCACATATTCACTGTTTCGGATTGCCAATCGCTTGCAATCCTACTCCCTTGCGGGATGATCGTTGAACCCTCCTCTGTTCGAGGCTTGGCTGCTGATTGCCCAATCTACATAATTTTTAACTGTCACGTTTACGCTTATTTCATCGTTACGTTGTAGCTATGTAGCTCTAAGGGTGTCCCAGCAATTAAGCAAATTTATACTGAGCCAAGAAATTAACCCAGTTCCCCGGTCAAAGTTTTGCCACCGGGGGCAGTTCCCCAATTTCCGCCTGCGTATGCTGTGCCTGATGCAGCTTGTGCGCCGGTCGTTCTGTGCGTGATTTTTCCGTCATTAGCCGTTCCACTGACCGTTGCTCCACCTTCGGTCAAGACTTTGATTCTTGCCTCATACTCACCTTGCGAGATGGTGAGAAGTTTTTGATAAAGAGAATCCGCTTGGGATCTTGAATTGTTTAACTCACTATACAACCCATTAACTTGCTGTGTAACATTTCCCAACTCGACATTATCAAGATTAACAAGTTTTTCACTTGTTCCGTCAACTTTATCTCCAAGTTCTCCGACGCCAGAATAGACGCTTTGAACCTCGCCCTCAATAGATGAAATATTACTGCTAAAATTCAGATTTAATGAACCGTCTTGTTCGGCTGCATTTTTCAGGTTGTTTAAGAATGTGGTAACATCATCAGAATCCATACCTGTGTTTTTAAGAAGAGTAACAGTTTCCTTGACATTTATTGTGTATTTTCCGTCCTCACCTTTGGTTGCGACTCCTGCTGCAACTAATTGGTCTTCAATAGTTGTAACGTCGCCCTTTTGCGTGAACTCCATAGAAGTGTCAATCGTAACAACATGCTTCTGTTGCTCAAGACCTTTAATATATTCATCTATGAACTGAGAACTATATCCCTTTTTCTCTAACTCTTCTTTAAGAGGAATAACATTGACAATTTCGGTTCTCTTTCCACCTTCAGGAACTTCGCCTTGAAGGTTGATACTTTTGAATTTGCCTATATCAAAATCGGAATTAAAGGTTTTTATGACACTTTCAATTTTTTCAACGTCAGAAAGAAGCTTACCATCTTCGTCCCCAATATTAATCTTTTTGAGTTTTTCATAAGCCTCTTGTCCGGTTAAGCCGAATTTTTTCAAAGCCTTGGTCGCTTCGTCAATGTCATCTACTTGTCTGTATTTATATTGATTATGGCCTTTTACTCCTGCTTTTTCGCCTGAAAGAATCCCAAGTTCCTCAAGCTCCTCGGCAACCTTCTTACTCTTCGTCTTTGCGTCAATCTCAACGGTGATAATATTTTTATCATTCTTGAGCTGCTGAATGGTATTATAAATATCCTTCTTAGTGTACTGGCCGCTTGATTCCATATCGGCTTTAAGCTGAGTGAGATTGACAGCAGACTTTTTCTTCTTCTTGCCATTCTTATCGGTTTCCTCGGTTGTAGCGGTATAAACCTTGCCTTCTTTTTTCAGTTTGTTAATGATTGTATCAGTATCATTAAGATTAACATCACTAAACGTCTTCATTGCCTTGACGCAGGCAAGAATTTCGTCAGTTGTCATGCCGAATTGTTTGCCGAGCTCCTCAATATCTTTGGAATCGTCGGAAATATGCCATTTGCCGTCTTTATACGAGGCCAGTTCGCGCTTTTTGTTGGGCTTTCCGTCTTTTCCTTTTGCATAAATCTTGCCATTTTCACCGGCATATTTTTTAATTTTATCAATCAGTCCGTTGCCGGGCTCGTTGGTATCTTTGTCGCCAAATACGCCTTTAAGATGTTCCTGCAAGAACTTCTTAACTTTGTCCGCATCATAGCCGAGCTTTTGAAGCTGCTCGTCAGACATAAGCCTTTCAACGTGAGCCATAAGAACGCCGTTGTCAAGGTCATAGCCCTTGTTGAGCAATTCCATAGCTTTTTCGTAGCTTTCGGCATAGCTTTCATAGTCTTCTGTTCCGGTTTCAATGTTCTGCAAGCCTTCCTCAAATGCCTTGCGGGCGGCTGACATTTTGGAGAAGCTGTCGGCGAAAAGGAGGTTGGACTGAGTAGCCTTATCAGTCTTAGCTGTTGTTTGAACAATCGCTTCGGATAGGTCTGTGATTCCCTTTTCTCCTTTGCTAATGTCAATCATTCCAAGCTCTGTCAAGTAATCGGCCAGTTGCTTTATGTTACTTCCGTCTTTGGCGGTCTTGAGAAGGTCATAAAGGTCTTTTCTGAACTTCTTGGCGCTTTTAGCTGTGCCGTCCTCGGCGGTTTTTAGTTTCTCGATTTCTTTCGCGGCTTCGGAGAAGCGATCCGATTGAAGATTGGCACCGACAATATCTTCATATGCGCCTGCAATATCATTATGGATTTCACCTTTTAAAAGCGTGGCTTGATCTCGAAGCTCATCCATATAAATGATAGTATCATTCATCTTAGCTTCATCAGTACCTGCTACGGCATTCGGTGTCCATGTGAGATCGGCTTCTTTATCACCCAGAGTGTCTTCGAATTCTTTGGTTTTATCTAAGAAATATTGTTCAATTTCTTCAAGCTGCGAATCAATTTGCTCTTTTTGTTCCAAGGTGATTTCTTGGTTCTTTTGAGCTATCAGTTTTTTGGCTTTTTCAAATTGATTCTCTATTTCAGATGTTTCATCGTCCGAAGAGAAGACTAAATGTGCACCTGGTTTACCTTCTAACTCTGCTATGATAGGTGCACCGTTATTCTGTTCGGCTCTGTTTTGGGCATCAATTATGGGCGCAAAGAAATTGGCAATTTTGCGGAATCCGCTATTTGCGCCGTCAGACTTGTCGGCGGTTGCATAGGTATATTCCTTCTTATCATGCATATCCTTATCGAACCAGTCAAGGAAAGCTTTGTTTGCGTCTTTTTTCTTTAAACGCCTGTACTCTTTCTCAAGTTCAATGTTTCTCTCAAGCTGTGCTCCGCTTTTCTCAAGGTTGTCAAGTTCCTTTTGCTGAACAATAGTGAGCGAACCCATACCTTTGAGTTCCGCTATTCTGTCACGAACGTTGGTAAGTTCGCTTTCCATTTCTTCAATCTTTTGAGTGGATTCCTGAACTTTTTGTTTTGCTTCGTCAAGGTTTTTACCAAGGGTCTCCTTACTCGGATTAAAGTGTTTATAGAGAGCTACAATTCCGGCAGTTACAGCGGCAATACCTGCAACAATCCAAGTATATTTGTTTGTAAGCAGGCCTTTTAACGCAGTGCCTAATTTTGAAGTAACTAGAATACCTTTTTTCTGAACACCTTGTTTAGCTTTTTCTGAGGCGGCCTCCGCAAAATTTGCGGCTGCATGGTCTCTTGTTGCATTGGCGGCAGCGCCTTCGGAAACAGCCTGCGCATCGTTGACAACTGTGCTTTCTGCACCTGCGACAGCCTTTGCTTGTTCGGTAACAGCCTCGGCAGCATTCGCTACGGCAGAAGCGTCGGTTGCCGCTGCTTCGGTAGCTTCGGATGCGGCTTCCGCAATATTGGTCGCCACTCCCTCTAATCCCGAAGCGTTTTTAGCCTCTTCCGAAAGGGTTTCTGCAGCGTTCGCGGCCGTAGTGCCATCAACAGCCGCTTGTTTCGTTGTCTCTGAACCTGCTTCAGCTACATTTGTAGCAAAGCCTTCAAGACCCGATGTTGTTTTTGCCGTTTCAGAGGCGGTTTCCGCAGCGTTCGCGGCGGTTGTTCCGTCAACAGAGGCTTGCTTCGCTGCCTCGGACGCGGCTTGGGCAGTATTAGCCGCTGTTGTGCCGTCAGTCGCAGCTTGCTTGGCTGTTTCGGAAGCGGTTGCGGCGGAGTTGGCTTCGGCATATTTAGTTAATATGTCTCCAGCTTCGGCATCGGTTTCACATACTTTTGCCATCACAAGAGCCCTAGTCTTTTGCAATTCTGTAAGGTTCGTAGTTGATATTGCTGCTAGCGCTTCCTCTTGTGACATTCCTTTGATAACATTTACAACCTGCTCAATGCTGTCTGAACCTTTAATACCCAGAACTGACAATCGCAATTAAATTAAAGAACAAACATATTGACTTTTATGTATTTAAATGTTAATATTTAGCAAGGAGGAATGTTATATGAGCATATACAAAAAGAATAATAGAGCAAATGTCGTATGCAACTGCTGCGGACACGACGAATCTTATGTGTATTTCGTTATTGATGATGAAACGAAATTCGTCACCAAAGAATGGGGCGAATGTGCCTCTTGTGGAGCTACAACCTTTAGAAAAAGTTATAATTTAACTTCTAATACTGCAAGTATCCCAAATCAAGCGCAAACCAAACCGGCTCAACAAATTTCTCCACCTCAAGTTTCATTCAAGCCGACCGTCAAATGTCCCTACTGCAACTCGACCAACACGAAGAAAATTTCGACCCTGTCGCGAATGGGCAGCCTCGCGACATTCGGGTTTGCTGGAAAAAAGGTAGGAAAACAGTGGCACTGCAATAATTGTAAGAGTGATTTTTGATATCACAATATGTTAACTACTGCCAAGGCTGCGACCGATTATAATTACGGGTTCTTTATCTGGGGTGAACTCGGTTTTGAAGTATTCTAAGTCTTCAACTGGTTCTCCGTCGATTAGAACTTGAACAACTTTACCCTTGTTATTTTGGCATCGTTGCATTTTATAATTAGGTTCATCAAAATTAATGTATTTAATTGTAATTTCTTTCATTTTAACTCCTTTGAGGTGATAGCATAGATTTAACTATGGACATTATTAGAGATGTTTTGATTTGTATTAAGAATAATTGCGAGTTCTGCACAGATGAAAAAGGTCACTTTCGCGCTGCAACCGTCAATTGGAAAGTCATATATGAAAATGAGATGTTAGATTCAAAATATGATATTGATGATATCAAATATTGCATTTTAAAGCTTAACGAAGGCGGACTTATAAGGATATCTAAGGCTGGCACAAATAACAGAGTATTCATGCTTGACATTAATGATGTGACATGGGAAGGACACGAATTCTTAAAAAATGTAGAAGATGATTCGTTTTGGAATATGTTTAAAAGTAAAATGGGCGAAGGTGTCAAATTTTCTGTAAGCGTCTTAGCCAAACTTTCCGCCGAAGCCGCTTTCGAATATGCCAAATCAAAACTTGGCATTATTTAGGTAACATGGTTTTGTCTTCCCATAAGATGATTTTTAGATACAAATGTGGACATACTTGGAAACCATGATATATAAAAAGACCGCCGGGAGGCGGTCTTGGTTGTTAGCGTTAAATTTGTTTGTATCGGTGTTCTTTAGCTTTTTTGTCTGTATCTGATTTTTTCGAACCGCTGTAAATAAATTCAATAAAATCTATACAACCTGTATCTATCATTATTCTCCTGCCTGAAACACCGTCATAGTCAAGAATAACCTTCGTATCTGACTCTCTCACTAATTGGTAATTGGCTAAAACTATTTTTGGGTTTCGGCAGTTCTCTTCGATAAAAACAAGATCCCCAACATAACAGAATTCATTATCTTTTAGATGAACAACCAGTTCTGTGTATGGTTCCACCATATCTTTCCAAATATTGCTGTTGGGTGTTCTTTGAATTTTTAATTTGAGGAGTATAAAGTTAATTAAACGATTACATGAAAAAAGCAAACCAAGGAAATATGCCGCCAAAATTGTTATCAAATATGATAAACATATGTACAGCAAACTTCCTTTTTCTGTGAATGAAAATATTTGTTCATATATGGTTGTTAACAGAATCCCAACGGCTACATAACATAGGAATTTTAGCTTAAAATTCGATTTGCTGTCTTTAAAAATCATAAATCGTATTATTTCTACAAAAATGAATCCGTATGTAATATAATAAATTGATTGGACAATTAGCTGAATGTAATTTAATGCATCATTCATTCTCTTCCTCACTTTCGGTAATTTGTAGATTCTTAGGTTGAATCCTTGTAGATTTTCCGTTTATGGATTTCGGCGAATTTTGTTCTGGTCTTGTGAATGGATTTTTTGATGTGCGGATTTCATTGCTTTCATTTTGCAAAGTAAAAATTTCAAACGTTCTTTTATTTTCTTTTTCTTTCATTAATTATCACCTCATCGAATATTATAGCATGCCGTCATAATATGTCAATGAGATTTATAAAAATAACGGGGAGTCTCCCCGCCGCATGGTAGACCTGGAACTCTCGTTCAGCCTGATTCAATTCTATAGAGGCTGTTTAGTCTCGTACCAAGTTTCCTTGGTTGCCTTCGCCGGGCTAATGTTCACAATTGTGATTGAACCCTTTGTTAGTGAAAAACTTATTCAACAACGAGATTGCCGTCGTTCTCGATTTCCACATATAAAGGATTATAAAGTTTTTCGCGACTTGCCAATTGACGCAAAATCGCCATATGGTTTTCAGTTATTCTGTCTTTGTCGGCTTTACTGAAAACAAAATAATTATCTTTGATCGGGAGGATATACGCATTGGAAATTATCTCTTTTGGAAACATTAATTGTAACTCTTGAAAAATATGTGAATTATGTTCACATTTGATTTTAGCAAGCAAATCCTCACAGTCTTTTTCTGATAACACTTTTGTTATGAATTTAGCCCTTCTAAAAGCAAAAGAATTCATTGCAAGGCTTAAAAAGCCCCGACATAAGACTAAAAAAGTATGCACCTTTTTGAAACTGATTCTCATTTTATCCCTCCCATTTCTCTTTAACGCCCCGCACTTTTGGCGGCGGAACACCATTCTATTAAAACGGTTTTGCAGCTCAGTAACTGGTACTATGCTAAAATTTTGGTAGGCTTTGAAACCTCTATTAGTGTTTGCAATGTTTCTTTGCCGTACATTGCGAAACGTGTTTGTAGTTATCAATGTTATGCACATTGGGAAGCATAGGAAACCTGCTGATTGTCAACCAAACTTTATTTACATACCGAAGATTTTTATCCCGCCGTTCGGCAAGCGGTAATATCTGCGAACCGAATCATTTTTATCCCGCGCCATCGGCAAGCGGTAAACATTTACAAAAACTCTTGACAAAATAGGCAAGTGATGTTCATGATGAAGATTAAAATCAGAGTCAGAGTCACAACGAGATTCGTCGAGAAGCATTACTATTAATATGCTTATAAAAATTATTTCCGTCTTAGCATTCAAAAGCTAATTTCCGCTGGCTTTCCGTACATTAACCTTTTGTGCAAATGCCAAGATGAAACAATTCTTGCCAAGAGTTTTTATGTTATTGAAGGCTCTCGATGTACTCGTCGTAATCGAGGTCGCCCAATTCAAAATATTTTGTGATCCATGCCGAAAGCTTATCCGCAAGCTTTTCGCGCATGGACTTTATTTTTTTCTCTTATCTTTCTCATTTATTTCTCTCCTCTATCTCTCTCTTGCGCCTCTCATCAACTCTGCGCCGAGTATCACAGTAGGGGATGAGTCTCTTTATGAAAAGTCCGAATAATAGGACTGCACTAATTGGAACATGCATTAATAGCGAATAAAATGTGGCTTTTATCCACTATAAGGAATGGTGCTCTCTGAACGTTCCCATCATAAAAATTTTTATCCTGACATTGCTTTCGCAATTGTTACTATCAGATTATATAATTCGCCCTTTCGGGTGACGGGTGCGCTGCTCGTTCCCAATTTCCTTTCTGTCCAGAATTATTTTTTATCCGTAGAAAACCTACTCCCGCGTGCAACGGTTTGACTTGTTTGCCTTGTTTTTCGGCTACCATTTGGTGTAGTAGGTATTATGGGTTCAAGCATTTTTTCCTTTTCTTATTTTAAAACTTTCTTCCCACGGAATTATAGTATCGCCATTATGATATTTCTTCCCCCGTGGTAGACCGATGTCTTCTGGGTTGACATCACAGCCTTTTGGCTGATCGAAGTTCTTTACAAATGCGGCAATTCCTGCACCGGCTAAAACACCGGGCAGAAGCCCAACAGCATCTACTGCTTTAGTGGCCCACTCTGTAAGTTTTATTAAAGCGTCAATTGCACCTTTGATAAAATCAGTGTTCAGCATCGCTTGCGAAAGACCTTGAAAACTTGAAGCCAATTGTTTCTGCTTAGCTTCAATTGATTGCATATATTTGTCAAGTTCTGTATCTGCCGAGCCACTTGACCCACGAGATGTTTCAAGTGCTTCTCTCGCAATGTCAAAGTTATTCATCAACGATGACATAATATTACCCTGACGTTTCAATTGTATTCAGGCGAGTTATAACTTCGCCTAGTGCTAATCAATATTCAGATATATTCCTTTCTTATAATCTTTTTTAAACCTTTCCCATTGTTCAGGAGTATTGTAATATTGTCCATATAAACTATGAAATAATTTATGTATTCTCTTATCTACACACTCTCCTAAGGGATGCTTTGCCTGTTCCTCAATAAATAAATGCGTAAGATGATTCAGTTCATCTTGAGAATAATCTTCAATTCTATCTTTTTTTAAATAACCATTTTGCTCAAGTATATCATTAATGATGTTACTAACTCCATATTGATGATGAATATCAAAATTTTTACTTCCGGATAAAACACACTTGTAATTACAATTAGCCATAGACTCTATTTTCCACTTTTGGTTTTGACCCCGCAAGTATTTACTAAGATTTGGATAAGAAAATCTGTTCATATCTCTTCTATATAATCCCAACATTTCTCTTTTACACTTTACCGCACGAAAGGATTTGTTTAATTTCTCAGCCATTATTTTATCGGGTTCAATTTCCCAATTATCAATGATATATTTTTCTTGGTCTTTTGTCCATTTTGATGAAATTTTATTATAAGATATTATTCCTAACTTACTCGCATGATTGATTATTGAGTCTTTCCCTCTATCTGGAAATAATTGTAATATGCTTTCAATTGGGATAAATGAATAATTATTCTTGAGCGTTTCATCCTCAATTTCTGTCCACTTTTTTCTTTTTGTATAATCAGTATTTTGCGAAGTGGATTTCTTTGACAAATCGAATTTTATTCCTAATTTGCTCATTTTTGAACATATCGCTTTATTTGATATCCCATGAAACCTTTTGTTAATTTCTTTCCAATTTCCCATTGGATAATTCAATTTTAAAAACTCTATATCTTCTTCTGAATATTTATGTCTCATTTTATTGTCTGAATTGATTAGCACATCCCATACTTTCATATGGTGTTTTGACTATTTCTTCATCTCCGCCATTTGCGCTGAGAGTACACCTTTTCGATTTAAAGGGGTTTCACCTACGCCATATATTTGCGCCCTACTTCTGTTGATTTGGATATTCGGGATTTACACCCTAATTCACAAAATTGTCCAAATCCCTCATGGGGAATAGTCGATGAACGTTCACCCTCGACTCAAGTACCGCATGGTCTGCGGAATACGTTAGGGTGCTTCGCTGCATGAACTGCCAATCCTTGCGTTGTAAAACCTTCATAACGTGATTTCTCCGTTATTGTGGTGCAAGTCTCTAAGGCGTTACCTGCAATTAAATGTATTCTATATGCACATTTCTGTACATTCCGGCAAACGTCTGCCGGCAATAAGTTCTGTAATACTTGCTTGCTGAACATCAGTAAGGTCTTTCCACTTTTTAGCGAGTTCGTCTAATATGTCGTATGTACTCTTAAAGGTATTCTCATCTTTCATGATGTCTACCTTTGAGAGTGCTAAAATTTCTGCTCTCAATTTTGCCGTAGACTCAGCCATGTTTTCTGCGTCTAATCCGGCTTCTTGTAGCTCAGTTTCTGCTCCGCGAATGCGCATGGTTAAGGTCTTAAAAGCTGTCAATCTGTTACTTTCGAGATAATCTCTACTGACCATAATAAATTTTATGGCGGATAGTCATTTCTGGCTATCTCTGCAATTTCATTATTAGATTATAGTTGCAGTTCGGACTGGATCTTCTATCAATAACGAAACTCACCATGTTACCATGATGAGTATTACAGTCTCTACGGATTCTTCACATATGTTTTTATAACAGTTTGGTGCGTTAGACATATGTGAAGTCTTTCCTCGGTCTTGGCCATCTCTGGCTATTAACCGATATAGTTATTTTTAATGTCGGCAATAATGCCACCGACAGATGCAGGATCCTGCGTGACAGTATTCTAATTATTCTGAACAAATCGCAACTTTGTCCACGTTGTTTCATTTGTTTTTTAACTTTTACTATATTTGTTATTTTTAAAATCTACAACAAATTCATCCCATTGTTCCTTGGTGTTCTCACCATATCCATATATTTTGTGGAATAATTTATGTACCCATTCAGTTATACATACATAAACATGATAACCTTCCTGTATTTCAAAAAACACATCAAATAAATTATCCAATTCGTCTCTTGTATATTTTGATAAGGAATCATATTCGGGAAAATTAATTAACGCTTTTGCTTCCTCTAATAATAAATTAAATCCATGACAATGGTGTATAACAAGATTTGAATGTTCACCAGTTAGAGCACAGGTGTACCCACTTTCCGCTCTAACATCTTTAACCCAAAGAGAAAGTTTTGAACGTATGTATTCGGACACGCCCTTATATCCACTGACTGTTTCATCTTTTGGACGAAATAAGCTAAGGCTCCTAAGTTTTTGCTCTATTCCGTTTTCGCTTCTATTTAATATAGAGGATAACTCGGAGTTAGCCATATCCAAATAATTTTCTTTTAAAAATTGAACCTCTTCTTTTGAGTAAACATTGTTTAAATAAAAATGGCTAATCAGATTTAAAGTTCTAGCTTTCCCCAATATTGCTGTGACTGAACGTCCTGGGAGAAGCTCCATTACGTCTGAAAAAGGAAGGGAACTGTAATTTTTAACAAGTATCTGTTCTTCATCATTAGTCCATCTTTTTCTAAATGGTTCAGTTAGTGTCATAGCCTTTTTAGATATTCCTTTTAAGGATCGAGTATCTTTTAAAAGCGACTTAATTTCTTTTAACTGAACTTTTCCATAATTGTCCAATAGTATTTTGATATCTTCATCACACCATGCTATATCGGCTATTTTGCACTTTACAGAACAATAATGTCTATTGTTTTTGTCAACTTCTGATTTTATTCTCTCGAATTTCTTACCGCAAAAATCACAAATGCAATCAATTCGATTCTGACGAGAAATATCTCTACAAGTTCTGCAACAATATATCTGAGAATCATGATAAGTCTCAAATTTGCTATTACAAATTGGACAAGTTTTTATCCTCAATGTTGAGTGTTTTCTTTTATAAAGGTTATAACATTCAAAAGAGCAAAACTTTTGTATATTCTCAAAGCATTTGCCTATATAAAACTCTTTTCCACAGTGTTTACAAAACTTTTTAACTTTTGTGGTGTGAGCTTGATCGGTACATTTTTTCGAACAATAAATATGTTTAATCTCACCATTTTTATATTTTTGTTCTCTCGCTTTTGTTACTTTGATTTTCTTTCCGCAAAATTCACAAGCTATGTATCTATCATTATCAGCTCTTTTACACTCCATCGAGCAATAGTTGCTATTTGCTTTGTATGAATAATATTCTTTTCCACAGCACTCACAAATATATTTTTGCTTCGCCATGTCATCAACTCCTATTTTTTGTTTTCCTCATAATAAAGAAAAAATCCAAAGCTTTTTGAAGCTCAGGATTTTTTCTAAATATCCAATATTCTTTTCCATTTTCATCTAATTTAGATTCTTTGTCGAATCCTAAACTATACAAATATCTACACAAACGTATAGATTTACATATAAAATAATCGATCATAATTTTACCTTTTAATGAAACAACTGCTATCCATTTCTGGATAGAATAGACTATGTTTTAAATCTCCATCTTACATGCTGAGATTCATACCTTTTCCATTTAAGGGGATTTCACCCGCGCCATTTGCGATTGCGCCGTACTTCTGTTGTCATAGCTATTCGGGATTTCCACCTTTATTTTTATGCTATGACCCGACATGGGAATAGTCGTTGAACGTTTACCCTCGACTCAAGCACCGTATGGTCTACGGAATACGTTAGGGTATTTCGCTGCAAATTAGCCATTGTTACATCTTTATTTTGTTAATCCATCATATAATGATTTCTCTTATATTGTGGCATAAAGCTTTAGGCAATCAATGCAATTAAATATGTTCTTTGAAAATATGTTTCCATTTTTCCAGCCAATATTTTAGCTGCTGTAATGAGAGCTATACTTTGATTTATGTCATTATTTGCGGCGGCAAATGAAGATGCAGATCTTTGTAGTGCATCACCGATACCACCTGAGGAAATAGCGAAGTTGTTCGAAACCTCATTGAATTTATCAACAATGCTGATTGAATCGTTCGCTTGTATATTAAACGCTTTAAGCGTTGAAATGATACTCTGACTGGCTTCCTCAATTCCAGACAAATCATCACCAACGACATTGTAAATGCTTGCAACTTTTGCAAGATCCTGAGATTCAGTAAAAGAATAACCAAGCCTTGCAAAATCAGCAGTCGAAGTTACATAATCGCTTATAGTCGTTCCAATTTGAGATGCCGCCTGCCCAGCGGAACTTAAATAACGACTATAAGATGCTGAACTTTCATCTGTAACCTTTTTAAGCTCAGTCATAGCAGTATCAATGTCGACTACGTTTTGATACATTTTCTTGCCAACTTCAACAGCCTTTTGGAACACATCATAAGCACTGTTCAGTCCGACAGCTTGCAAAGCTGCATCTTTTAAACTTTTGGCAAAGCTACTTGTGGTAAGCCCCGCAGCTTTTGCCTCTGATTTGATTTTAGCGAGTTCAGTTCTGGCTTTCGCCAATCCTTCAGCCGATGGGTTATCATTTAAGTTCGAAAAAATAACTCCAATCTGTTCACCAAAAGTGTTATTCGCTTTTGGATTAGCTTTAAGCCAAGATTCCATATCGGCTTTTAGCTTTTTAATTTTCGGATTAAGCTTGTCTATTTCAGAGCTATAATCTTTTAATCCCGCCTCAGCTACAGTCATTCCGTTTCCGAGTTTTGCAAAAACTCCATAAAGCTCATTGTACGACGCAACCAAATCTGTAGCATTGCCGCTTTTTAGAGTTTCATTAAGCTTTTTCGCTTCTGCTAATTGATTGTCTAAATTTGAAAAATCGTTTCCCTTACCGGTATTAACTTTTAGCTTTGTTAATCTTGCTTCAAGTTTCGCCAACGATGCATCCGTCTTGCCATTCGAAATGTCAAGTTGGATTTTCTCGGCAGATTTTGAAAATCCTTTTGCGAATGAAGCACCGGCTTTTGCGCCTTGCGATTGAGCGTCTTTTGTAAAACTCTGAGTGGTGCTTGGATCAAAATTAAAGCTTAATTTTTGTTTGTTTAATTCCTGCTGTATTTGAGAAACAATATCTTTAGTTGAAACAGAGACATTCTGAAACTTAATAGGTATAGCCTCGATTTCGTTTATCTGCCCCTCAATTTTGCTGGTATCTAATTGCGCCAATATTTCAGCTACAAAATCAGCCATTATTCATCCCTCCCTTTCTCGTAAAATGAAAAATCGCCCCAAACGGAGCGAGCAAAATACAATATTTCATATACCACCTTCAGATCATAAGTCTGACAAGCTTTTTGTTTCAACATGTTTGATTCCTTCTGCGCCGAAATACTTTTCAAACGTATCCTCGGCTTCGATGTCCTTATAAATAGAAACCATCTCAACAGAATCCCAGCCGACAATATCTTTAATTACTTCATCGGGGATTCCCTGCTCAGAAAGGGACGAGCAATAGAAGTGTCTCATGCTATGGATATAGAAGGTCTTATCCAAGAAAATGGAGAATGTTCTTGCCCAAGAGTCCATAGTGGAAATCTTAACGGACTCGTCTACCCATTTGCCGTCCTGACAGTCGGGGAAAAGGTAATCCGTTTCAATTCCAAGTTCTTCTCTCTGTTTCAGCCATAAATCCAAATAAGGCTTAAACGGCTTGGCAAGGGTAAACACAAAAAGAAGCTTGCCGCGCTGACCGCGACCTTTGGTAGTCATCTTCTCCGGCGTCTTATAGAGTGCGCCGTCACAAATAAGGTTTTCATCAGTAAAATATGAAACCTTAAAACGTGCGAGTTCGGCTTTTCTTCTGCCGCTGTTGATAGCAAGCGAAAGCCAACAAGCCTTCATATATTGTTTCTTCTCTACAAGATGGTCAAGAAGTTTTTGAAGTTCTTCCATTGTAAAGACTGATTTTTGCCGGACAGCCTCGTTAGTCGGAGATTCGATTTTGTCCCATATCTTCTTGTAATCGGGATAATCATCATCCAAAATGTTTAGTATGTAATTTTCAAGGCTGCGGCAAACAGATTTGACCATTCTGATTCTACGGGGCGACCAACCCCACTTGTTCAATGCATGGTTCTGGAATCTTGAAATCTGCCTCTTGGTTAAGTCTGTGAATGGAATATTATTGTTGAAGTCCAAATTCCAGCACCAAAAGACGTGTAAAATCGCTTTGTATTGTTTAAGAGTTGAAGCCGCACGGTCGGTCGAAACGAGATAGTCTAAAAAATCACTCTCAAGTTGAGTGTTTTCGGGATTGACTTTCTTTAATTTTTCGTCCGAGGTAATATAGTTATATACCGTTGTGCGGCCAGCTTTTTGATTAGCCATTCGTATCACCTCATTTGAAGAATTTTCCCATCGTTTCTTTGAAATCTTTCTCTATGTTTTGCTCGGCTTCCTCCCAATAACCTTCTTTACCGACAGCATGACGAAGTGTACCAACGCTACTGTTCGTTATGCCATAGTTCGTAAGGTTAAGAACATCTTTCATGTTGGGATTTTTACCCGTTGTATACTGGTGACTGTCATCCAGATAAGCTTTAAATGAGACGGTGTTGCCGCCGGAGGAAACAGGGGAAGTACTTGGCGTATTAGCAAGCGCCCCTGTACGTTCGTACTGTTCAGGCTCACCACCCGCATAGAATCCTCCGACTGCTTCAAACATATCCGCTTCAGCTTTCTTCTGTGTCACCTGCATAGCCTTTCGAGCTTGTTTCATAAGCATCGCTTCAAGCTCTTTCATATTTTTGGCTGTCATTTAACCACCTGATTTTTCTGCACCACCGTTTGCCTGTACAAACGCCTGAATAATTGCGCTTGTGTCAATATTCCCACTCTCAATAGCCTTTGAAAATTCGGAAAGCTTGTCCATTGTACCTTCGGGCAAGGCTTCCTTAATCGAAGCGATAATTTCCTTGGCATATTCTGCAACAACAGAAATAACTCTTCCCCAAGACTGCTTCTTTGCATCTACAATTCTGAGAGCATCTTTGAACGCATTGGCAAAATTAAAGTCATTGCCACGGCAAACCAATGCTTTATTGAAAGCCTCAATAAACGCTTCATCTTTAATAATTTCAAGCATCTCTGTGACTTCTTCTACCTCATGCGCGATTCCATTGATATCGTCCTCGCAGCAGTAATTGTAGAAAACTCTCATAGCATTAATCTTGCCAATATGGGGGATATAGTTATAGCTACTGTCAAAAAATCCGTCGGCGATTGCTTCGACTGCCGACGAATAATCCCAAAAATTAAGCTTTTCATTATACTTCATATATCTTTCTCTCCTTGAATAAAATTTGACTTTTATTGACGTTTCAGAAAGCCGTCAATGTCATATCTGTATCGGGTGCGAAGCTTCGTCTGCCCGATAATCGTGTATTTTACGTTGCTAGTTTCCAAGTCATTGAAATTGAAACTTTTTTTCGGAATAACATCTATTAGTTGCTTGAATTCCGCTATATCTATGAACACAGCAGTTTCCAATTCTCTAAATTCAATGATTAACCCCGCAGTTATTCCGTTGTATTTCGACCACTTTTCAAGTCCGGCAATCTGATACCAATGAATCTCGCCGTGGTCTTCTTTTGTTCTTTCAAATGAAATTGACTTGCCTTTAACGGTTTTAAGTTCTAATGCGTATAGAATATGCATACTTGAATCCCAGAGCAGGTAGTCAAAAGGGGACTTGGAACTGAATCTCAGATTGTTACACCCGCCGAACGATTGAGCTGCGTCGGGTAATCTGTAAAGCAAGGCATACGGCGGAACAGATTTTGCAAAGTCTTGTTCAAAAATCTTTCCGACGTTTTTCATTTTGTTTAGTCCTTTTTTGGCTTATTGTTCATCCATTTCTTATAGATGAAACTGGTTTCATTCTTTAAGAACCAAGCCGTAATTCTTCCATGTTTTGTTTCATCTTCACATACGAATTTCGGCTGACAGCCATGCGATGTATAGAAGATGATTTGAGGCAGGTTGTTTATAGCAACAAGTTCGCCCCGACCATAACACTCAATACATTCTTCAAGTGTTGTAAAATTCATATTCTTCATTTGTCTTCCTCTGTTTCTTTATTTATCTCTAAAAATACAAATCGCTCAGAAACCCTGTCAAAAGATTTCTGAGCTTTTCTCACATATAATACAATCTCACTATTCCGCTACCCGTTGCTGTTTCAGAACCTACGGCAGAGAAAGTCCAGTTTCCGTCATTGAACCAGATTTTACCCGCTCCGCTGTCTGCAACAATAACAGGCATTTTTACTCCATAACTTGTTCCTTCGGGCGGGATTAGTAGCCTTCCACTTTTGTAATATTAGCACTTGCGGAGATATAACTCGCCAAGCTTATTCTGTTAAAACCTCCTGTATGTTAGAGTAATGTAGCTTTAGACAATGTTATACAAGGTTTTTATAAGCAACACTGTTCCTACCCATCAGAACTGTTTAATCACTTACCTTAGAGCAGTGGACTGTGCTAAACATCCACTGGTAACTATATATTCTCGTATAACGTAGTTCTCGAAGAACTTAGTCTAGTCAACCATGGGCTTTCTCAAGCCCATTCCCTTTAGGGGATGGGTAGTTGACTTTATTCCTCGCTTTTTGGCAACTAAGCCAATTATTTATTTTCTCGTGTTTTTTGACTTTTGTCATAGCCAGAAACGGGTTCACACGCAACCTTCCCAGAGCCTCCTCGCGCACACATCTGGCGTAGCCGACGATTCACAGGCACCAAAATGCCCGCCCGATTTGAGCATTGTCAAGAGGCTTGGGCGGGTCTGTTGTATAAAATCAAAGCGTAAAAATGTAGGAGGGGACACTTTTTTAGTTGTATCTCCTCCTTATCGAGTGATAAAAATACGATACAACTTAGTCTCCAATCTCGGATTTCTCCGTCTTCTTTACGCTTTTAGTTGTTTTCTTCTTGGGTTTCGCAACAGGAGTTGCGGTTTTCGGCTCTTCAGTCGGTTTGTCAACAATTTTATATCTGTCATTTTCGTAGCTGACGAATACAGTTTTCGCGTCTCTATGAATTGAGGGAAACTGAACACTGATTTCGCCGAATTTTGCCACGGTGACAGCCTCGTTGTTAATTGTTATTGGACATTTTTTGATCATTTGTTTCTCCTTTGTCTTGCTTTACAAATTCGAATGTATATCCGAGGTAAGGGTGCCCAAATTTTATAGCATTTCTAATTGAACGACCATTATATTTGGCATCAGGTAAATTGAGATATTCGGTAGCCTCTTTTGCCGAAGAGAATATTCTATCAAGGTTTTTACAATAAACCGGTTTTTTCCTTTGGGCAGCAGTTTTTTATAAAATAACCCACCGCTATTTGCGGTGGGTTATTAACTAAATTATTCTGCTTCGTCAGTGATTTCCACCATGTCAATGATGTTGCCATCTTTGTCCTCAAGCAGATCAAAGGTCGCTGACACGGTGGCGGGATCACCCTCAGAGCTAAATGAAAGTTCAAAATTTCTCTGAGCCTGTGCCTTATAAGCAACGATTTTGAAGGGAACAAGACGCTCATCTTCGTCCTTATCAAGGGTTGACATTGTGACATAATAAGCCTTGGGAAGATTCTTGTTGGTAAATGAAACCTTTTTGACTCCCGTGGTCTTTTCAACAAGATAACCAACCGTATAAACAGTACCTACAGCAATGTCGGAATCGGTGGTTGCAGTGAACTTATTGTCGGCAAAGGTGCCCTTGATTTCTGTTTCGTCATCGCCGAAAGAATCCTTCGGGTAGGCAAATACAGTACCGCTTTTGATAGTACCGGTTTTAGGTGCTGTCAGTGTGAGTTCGCCAGCAGTTCCGCAGGTAATATCCTGAGAGTCAGCATAAATAGCAGTAGTATCCATTACACCACCAGTAAAAAGTGAATAGAAACGAGTGGGCATAACCTGAGCTTCCACTCCAATTGTACCCTCAAGAGGATTGGCAAAAGCAATTTTACGACTGCCCTTAGCCATCGCATATACTGAATCACCTTGAACACCGGCAGTTGTAGTATTAGCTCTATCAAACTTCAGGTACGGCTTTTTAGTGTCAATGTCACAAAATATCAAGTCGCAAACCTGTCTGTTAGCTTTATTAATATCAGGCATAATTTTCCTCCTAAATTAAAAATAGCCAGCCTTACGGCTGACTTCATTTCTTGTCATATTCGTTTTTGTACCAAAGAGCAAAGTTGAAAGTCTTTTTCTCATCGCCCCAAACTGAAACTCTCGTCGAATCAATATCAAACATTGAGTTTGTCTGAACCCTCGAAAAAGTATCATACAATTGAAACACCGTCAGTCCCCAAATATTTGTATAATTCAAGGACGGGTGTTTGCTTGAAAGCGAAGAAATAATATTCGGAATGGTGAAATTAATATCCGTTTTCCCTTTCTTCTCCTTATTGCCCTTTTGCATTTTTTCGTACAACTTCCGAGCAATTTCATTTTTAAATTTGGGCTTTTCCTCCTCTTCGGGGTCGGAAATGCAACAAATTTGTTGAATGATATTTAAAACCTGCGGAAGTGTTTCTTTTGAAATTGCACCTCGAAAATTTTCCTCGGTCAATTCCTCAAGATTCTCAAGCTTTCGCCCGAGAAATATGAATAGTCCCTCACTGAAAACAACGAATTCTGTAAAGAAAAATCCGAAAACTTCAAGATAAATTGACTGCAATTCTTCATTGGATTCGATTAAATCCATTAGTGTCATGTCGTCTTTTTCTTTGTCCGATAAGGATTTCCAGTATTCTTTCAACTCTTCTTTGGCATTGTTTTCATAAAATATCTCAGGAGTCATCTTTAACAAAAAACGATAGTAGTCGTATTTGTCAAAAGATATCTCTGCAATATCTGCCAAAGTAGGTTTTCTCAGTGTGCCGCAGGACAGCTCAATCGGCGCAGGACTAATTTGTGTTCCATAATCTAACTTCATCTGAAGTTGGGGACGCTAAATCTCATATAGCATCCGTAATATTTTCTGGAATTGTAAAGGTCAACGCTGTCCAAAGTTAACTCGCCAATTCCAAAACTATTTGCAACTTCCTTATCATTGAGCAAACAATCTTCAACCATCTGAGCAAGTGCGTCGGCTCGATTGCCGGGGAACTTCTCGTTGCTGTATGTGTCCAGAATGTCACGGTGACAAACTACATACAAAACAACCTGACAGGTTTTGATGTTTGACCTCAGAGTAGGGAAGACTACGTCATAAAAAATAAACGACTCGGTTGCCTCAATCGTGTCGTCTATGAAAAGATGAGATTTTACGCGGTCTTTGAACTCTTTGCGAATTTCACTCTTCGTCATATTCGTTGTATCGCCAACAATAAGCTTTCTGAGTTCTTCGCAATTGTATAAAGCAGCGTGAATCTCTTGCTTGAATTTGCCTCGCTCGGCAGTCGCTTTATATTTCGCCATGTTCACGCTCCGCAAAAAATATTTGCCATTTTACTGAACCTCCCACGACTAAAGTCGCAGGGTTCTTGGGAACTCCTTTCCATTGA
>ERZ808245.169-NODE-169-length-38616-cov-6.350769_pt1 | contig 38616 bp, 32 predicted proteins | sample MGYA00521243_ERZ808245 | MGnify/ENA primary metagenome ERZ808245 (study PRJEB31516, sample SAMN03275576) | gut metagenome | biome: mammalia-associated habitat; material: feces | host: Papio cynocephalus | place: Kenya | collected 2012-07-07 ... | reverse complement strand
GGCAGCGTGAAGCTGACCGGCTGCACTCTCATCGGCGACATCACCGCGAGCGGCCCCGTCACCGTCAGCGAGGATTCCAAGGTCACGGGCAATATCACGGCGCAGTCTCTGCTGTGCGCCGGCGAGATCAACGGCGACATCCGCATCAGCGGCAACACCCAGATGGACGCCAACGCGCGCGTGAGCGGCAGCGTCGTCACCGGCACGATCTCCGTGGCGGCGGGCGCAGTCCTAAACGGCAGCGTTGAGATGAAGGGCGTCACGGAGGCGAAGCCTTGAACGCCGCGGCAAAGGAACTGCCCGTCTCCTACGATCTGAGCAAGCCGCAGGAGGACAGGGAGCCCTACGTCGGCAGCGTCCTGTTTTTCAAGCACGTCATCTTCACTGTGACGCTGCTGCTGATCCTCATTCCCACCACGCTGTCCATTTACCTCTTCGCGCAGGTTCGCGGCCTGAACCGGCAGCTTGACGCGGCGAGCAGCCAACTGGCGGCCATGCAGGAGCAGCTTCCGTCGACCGCGCCCGAGGGCGGCGAGCCCACGCCGGTCGAGCCGGAGCCTCCGGCGGCCGAGGTGCCCGCCTACACGGAGCTTTATCCCGAGTTGTACGCCGACGATTCGCAGCGCGGCACCGTGGACGTGGACAACGCCGTCTACCTGACCTTTGACGACGGTCCCTCGGCGCGCACGGATGAAATTCTGGAGATCCTTGACCGCTACGGTGTCAAGGCCACCTTCTTCGTGGTCGGCGCAAACGAGGAGGGCGATCTGGAGCGGATGCAGAAGATTGTCGCGGCGGGCCACACGCTTGCCATCCACAGCTACTCGCACGACTACAAGAAAATTTACGCCTCGGTCGAAGCGTATCTGGAGGACTTCAATCAGCTGTTCTGCCAGATCTACGAGGCCACCGGCGTCAAGCCGCAGATCTTCCGCTTCCCCGGCGGCAGCGTCAACAGCTACAACGTCGGCATCCACCAGCAGCTCATCGCCGAAATGACGCGGCGCGGCTTCGTCTACTTCGACTGGAACGTCGCCAATGGCGACGCCGTGTTCTCCAAAATTCAGCCCTCGGCGACGCTGACGGCCAACGCGCTCAAGGGTGTCGGCACCACGCGGCGCGCCATCATCCTCATGCACGACAGCGATGCCAAGACCACTACCGTCGAGGCCCTGCCTGCCATCATCGAGGGCTATCTTGAGGCGGGCTACTCCTTCGCCGCTCTCACCCCATCGACCCGCTCCGTCACGTTCAGCTATCTGGACTGACCGCAAACGGCAAAAAAGATCGACCCCGCAGGGCCAACGGTCCTGCGGGTTTTTCTGTTTGCTTCTCCCGCCGCGGTCCGCGCCGGACCGTTGCGGGCGGGGCGTCAGCCGAGTTTTTCGCACAGGTCCTCGAGCGCGGCGGTCATGGCCTCCTCAAAGGAGGGGTGCGGGCGCATCGCGCGGCAGAACTGCGCGGCGGTCAGATGGTTGGCGAGCGCCTGCGCCGCGCCGCCGATCATGTCGCTCGCGTGCTCGCACATGAGCTGTGCGCCGATCAGCTCGCGCGTTTCGGCGTGGGCGACAAACTTCATAAAGCAGCGGCCCGGATCGGAAATGACCGTCTTGGCGTTGCCGAACAGGACGTGCTTGCCGACCTTGACGGGAATCCCAGCCTCCTTGGCTTCCGCCTCGGTGAGACCGACGACCGCGATCTCGGGGCGGCAGTAGATGCAGCTCGGGACGATCGAAAGATCGGTGTGGTCCTGCACGCCGCACAGGCGCTCGACGCAGGCGATGCCCTGCGCGGTGGCGACGTGGGCGAGCTGAATTTTCGAGGATACATCGCCGATGGCGTAGACGTGCGGCAGGCTCGTTTCAAAGCTTTCATTGACCGCGATGCTGCGGCCGTTCATTTCGACGCCGATGCCGTCGGCGAACAGACCGTCGCAGTAGGCGCGGCGGCCGATGGCGCAGAGTACCGCTTCGCCGGAGACGGTCTCCTCCTTTTCCTTGCAGGTAAAGTGTACGGCAAGGTCCTCGCCCGCCTGCTCCACGCGCTGTACTATCGCGTTCGTGAAGACCTTCACGCCCTGTTTTTTCAGAATGAGCGCGAGGTTCTGCCCCAGCTCCTTATCCATGTTCGGCAGCAAGCGGTCCATACCCTCGATGACCGTGACGGCACAGCCGAGGTCGGCGTAAAACGTGGCAAATTCGATGCCGATGACGCCGCCGCCGATGATGACGATGGAGCGGTAGAGATGGTCGCAGCCCTCGAGCAGCTCGTCGGAGGTCATGGCAAGCTCCAGTCCCGGGATCGGCGGGCGGGACGGCACAGAGCCGGTGGCAACGAGAATGTCGTCGCAGGTGTAGTCGTTGGCGCTGCCGTCTGCGTCCATCACGCGGACACAACCGGAGCCGGTGATGAGCGCCGTGCCGCGCAGCAGGTCGATCTTCGCGCTCTTGAAGAGGGATTCGATGCCGGCGGAGAGCTTCTGCGAAACGGCGCGCTTATAGGCAAAAATTTCCGCCATATCGGCGCGGATATCCTCGGTGTGGATGCCGCAGTGCGCGCCGTTCTTCGCGTCGCGGTAGATGGCGGAGGCGTGGAGCAGCGTTTTGGTCGGGATGCAGCCGCGGTTCAGGCAGGTGCCGCCCGCCTCGCGCCGCTCGACCACAGCGACCTTTTTGCCCAGCTTCGCCGCGCGGAGCGCGGCCTCGTAGCCGCCGGGACCGGCGCCGATGACGATGAGTTGATAATCAGCCATAGTTTCTTTCCTTTTTGAGGGCAATGCCGCCGTTTTCGCGGCGGCATTGCGTGTTTTTTATTGCGCGAACGAATAGCGCAGGATCATATTGCGGGCCGCGCCGACCTCGTCCAGACGGCGGACGGGCGTATCGTGCGGCGCGGTGTGGAGCGTGTCAAGGTCGGAATAGGCAAGGTCGAAGAGCCTGCCGTAGATGTCGCAGACCTCATCCATCGTCTCCTTGCTCTCGGTCTCGCAGGGCTCGACCATGAGCGCCTCGTGGACGATGAGTGGGAAGTACATCGTGGGCGGGTGCAGACCGTAATCAAGCATCCCCTTGGCAAGGTCGAGTGCGGAAACGCCGGTCTCCCTGTGCAGATCGACCAGCGACATGACGAACTCGTGCATACAGATCTCGTCGTAGGCCATGGTGAACTTCTCCGCGAGCTTTACGCGCATATAGTTGGCGTTGAGCACGGCGTTCATCGCCGCCTCGGGGATGCCTTTCTTGCCGAGCGTGAGAACATAAGTCAGCGCCTTGATGCAGACGTCGAAGTTGCCGTAGAACAGCTTTACGCGGCCGATGGACTTCTCGGGATAGTCGAAGTCGAGCCTGCCGTCTTTCTCCACCACCAGCGGGCCGGGCATATACCTGCGCAGGAAGTCCTTGCAGCCGACCGCGCCCGCGCCGGGACCGCCGCCGCCGTGCGGCGTAGCGAAGGTCTTATGGAGGTTCGAGTGGATGCAGTCGAAGCCCATGTCGCCGGGACGGACGACGTCCATGACGGCGTTGAGATTCGCGCCGTCGTAGTAGCACAGGCCGCCCGCGTCGTGGACGATCTTCGTGATCTCGAGGATGTTCTTATCGAAGATACCGACCGTGTTCGGGTTCGTGAGCATCAAGCCCGCCGTGTCGGGGCCGACGGCGGCGCGCAGCGCGTCGAGATCGACGCAGCCGTCCGCGCCGGAGGGGATGTTCACCACCTGATAGCCGCACATGGCAGCGGTGGCGGGATTGGTGCCGTGGGCGGAGTCGGGCACGATGATCTTCGTGCGCGCGGTGTCGCTGCGGTCGGTGTGGTATGCCTTGATGAGCAGCACACCGGTAAATTCGCCGTGTGCGCCCGCGGCGGGCTGGAACGTGACCGCGTCCATGCCGAAGATCTCGCCCAGCTCGCTGCCCAGAACGTGCAGCGCCTCGAGCGCGCCCTGTGCGGTCTCGATGGGCTGGAGCGGGTGAAGCTGCGTGAAGCCCGGCAGCGCCGCCATGTCCTCGTCGATCTTGGGATTATATTTCATCGTGCAGGAGCCGAGGGGATAGAAGCCGTCGTTCACGCCGTGGATGCGCTTGCAAAGCGCCGTGTAGTGGCGCGTCAGCTCATTTTCGCTCACATGGGGAAGATGCAGCGGCGCGGTACGCTCCTCGGGCAGCGTGTATTCCGGCACGTCGCACGCGGGCATCAGGCTCAAGCCGCGTCCCTCCGTGCCAAGCTCAAAGATCAGCTTCATTTCAGCACCTCCTTCACGATGAAAACGGCTTTGTCAAGTTGCGCCCTGCTCACAAGCTCGGTCACGCACCAGAGGATGCCGCCGTCCATCTCCGCGCCGCCGAGAATGCCCGCCGCGTCGAGCGCGTCGAGGATCTTCTTGCGGCAGTTGGGGCAGGCAACTTCGGTAACGAACTCGTGGAAGAATTCGCCCTTGTACTTGATGGTGCAGCCGATCTTTTCCAGCTCGGAGGCAAAGTAGTGCGCCTTCGAGGTGCAGAGCCGTGCGCACTGCTTCATGCCCGCTTCGCCCATCGCCGCCATGTAAACGCCTGCGGTGAAGGCGCACAGCGCCTGATTCGAGCAGATGTTGGAGCTGGCCTTCTCGCGGCGGATGTGCTGCTCACGCGCGGAGAGCGTGAGAACATAGCCGGTCTTGCCGTCCACGTCCTTGGTCTGGCCGACGATGCGCCCGGGCAGCTTGCGCGTCATGGCGGCGGTCGTCGCCATAAAGCCGAGGTAGGGGCCGCCGAAGGCGGTGTCAAGCCCGAGGGGCTGGCCGTCGCCCACAGCGATGTCCGCGCCCATCTCACGTGGGGTGGGCAGGAGAGCGCAGGCGATGGGGTTCACGCCCATGACGAGCTTCGCGCCCGCGGCGTGGACAAGCTCACCGACGGCCTTTGCATCCTCGATCTGGCCGAAGTAATTCGGCTGCTGGAGGTAGAAGCACGCAGCGTCCTCGCCGAGCGCGGCGCGGAGCGCGTCGAGATCCGTTCTGCCGTCCTTTGCGGGAACAATGGTCAGCTCGGTATTCGAGGCGAAGCAGTAGGTCTGCATGACCTCGATGACCTGCGGGTTCGCGCAGGCGGAAACATACGCCTTTGTGCGCTTGCGGTCGCGGCACATGGGGATGGTCTCGGCGGCGGCGGTCGCGCCGTCGTAGTGGGAGGCGTTGGCAACGTCCATGCCCGTCAGCTCGCAGATCATGGTCTGGAACTCGAACGTGCCCTGCAGCACGCCCTGACTGATCTCCGCCTGATAGGGCGTGTAGCAGGTGACCAGCTCCTCGCGGGAGGTGATGGACTTCACAACGGCGGGAATGAAGTGGCGGTAGGCGCCCGCGCCGCGCAGAACGGTCTTGTAGACCTTGTTCTTCTCCGCCATGGCGGTGACGGCCTCGCGTACCTCCAGCTCGCTCATGCCCTCGGGGATGTTGAGCGTCCCGTTCAGCAGCATCTCCTGCGGAACGGCGCGATACAGCTCCTCCATGCTCTTGACCCCGATGGCCGCAAGCATTTCCTCCCGCTGCGCCGCAGTGGTCGGAACATAAGAGCCCATTCAGCCCTCCTCGGCGCAATGCGCCTCATACGCCGCCGCGTCGAGCAGCTCCTCGGTGCCGCCTATGCCCTCGACCTTGATGATCCACGCGCCGTAGGGATTGGAGTTGAGCGTTTCGGGCGCGTCGGCCAGCGTCTCGTTGACCGCGCAGATGGTGCCGGAGACGGGAGAGATGATGTCGGAGACCGCCTTAACGGACTCGACGTCGCCGAAGCTCTCGCCTGCAGTGACGGAATCGCCCTCGGCGGGCAGGTTGATAAACACCACGTCGCCCAGCGCGTCCTGCGCAAAATCGGAGATGCCGACGACGGCGATCTCGCCGTCCATCTTGACCCACTCGTGGGACTTGGAATACTTCAGCTCAGCAGGAAAATTCATTGTGTTGTCCTCCTCAAAATTTTTGTTGCAGAAATCATTGTGTTCGTATGTATGTTACTTGTCCCGCTTGTAGAACGGCATGGGCACGATCTCTAGCTCGATCATGCGCCCGCGCACGTCGGCGTTGAGGTGTCGGCCGATCTCAATGTCCTCGGCGGGGATGTAGCCCATCGCGACGCCGCAGCCGATAAACGGCGCGAACGTGCCCGAGGACGTCCAGCCGAGCTTCTCGCCCTCCATCGTATAGAGGTCGCAGTGCTCGCGCACGATGCCGCGGCCGACGACCTTCATGCCGATGCGCTTGAGCTTCGGCGCGCCGAGCGCGACGAGCGCGTCGCGGCCGATGAAGTCCTTGCCGGTCAGCTTGCAGGGAAGGCCCGCCATCTTCGGCGTGATCTCCTCGTTCATCTCGTGGCCGTAGAGCGGCATGGAGGCTTCGAGCCGCAGCGTATCGCGCGCGCCGAGCCCGCAGGGGATGAGCCCGTACTCCTCGCCCGCGGCGAGCAGAGCGTGCCAGAGGTCGACGGTGTCCTCGGCCCTGCAGTAGAGCTCAAAGCCGTATTCGCCGGTGTAGCCCGTCTGGGAGACGAGGGCGTGAATGGTGCGGCTGCCGAGGTTCAGCGGCACATTGTCGATAAAGGTGTAGTATTTCGCGGGGATGTACTGCTCCGCGCAGAGCTTTTTGAGAATGTCGCCGGACTTTGGTCCCTGCAGCGCGACCTGACCCCAATCGTTGCCCTCGTCGCGGTAATCCACATCGCCGAACAGATGGCTCTCGACCCACGCGGCATCCTTGTCGCGGTTGCCCGCGTTGACGACCAGCCAATAGTCGTCGGCGGCGCAGCGGTAGACGATGAAATCGTCAAGGATGCCGCCCGCATCGCTGCAGAACATGGCGTACTTGATGTCACCGTCCTGCATGGCGGAGATGTCCGCAGTGATGAGCTTCTGCACGTTTGCGACCGCGTCAGGGCCGCGCAGCCGCAGCTCGCCCATGTGCGACACGTCAAAGAGTCCCGCCTTCTGCCGCACGGCCATGTGCTCGGCGAGCACGCCGGCGGGGTACTGCACGGGCATCAGAAAGCCGCCGAACTCGACGATCTTTCCGCCCGCGTCCACATGGGTCTGATACAGGGGTGTCTTCCTTTCCATAAGCTGTTTCCTCCTCTATTATCATTTTTGAACAATAGTATAAAAATGATTAAAATATGGCATAGAAAAAAGGCACAAAGTCCCCCTTGGAACTTTGTGCCTCCGTTTTATGACCTGAGAGTTTCCCTGACACAGCATATCACATTTTTGCAGGTTGCACCTTCGGCGTGCGGCAAGCCGCACTTTTCGGAGCGTCGTCCGAGTCCGGTCCTTTTGCCTGAGAGCTTCTGCGTTCCCCTTCGGCGCCGCGGCAGGTATTCCGCGGTCTCTCCCGTGACCCATCATCCGATCACTTTATCTACTTACCTTTTTAAGGTAACACAGGCGACGCACTTTTGTCAAGAAAGATATTTTGTCGTTTCACCGAAAAATATTCAAGCGCGAGAGGAAGGCCATTTTTTGGCCGCTTCCTTACCACACGCTCACGCGCGTCTCCGGTGCGGTCCACATCCCGTCGCCGGACCGTATATCATAGGTCGTGTAGAATTCCGGCAGCGTCTGCAGTACGCGGTTGCAGCGCAGCTTATCCGGCGCGTGGACGTCGGTCACGGCCAGATACTCGCGCATCTGCCGCGAGGTCGTGGACGCCCAAGTATTCGCGACGGCGCGGAAGAGCTTGTCAAGGTCGGGGTGATCGAGCTTCTTTGCTGCCGCGACGATGCACCTTGCCGCGCCGAGGTCGGCCACGTTTTCGGAGATGGTCAGCGCGCCGCTGCACGCGATGCCGGGATAGGCCTCCTGCCCGTCGTACCATTCGGCCACAGCCTGGCACTTCTGCTGGAAGGCGGCGTAGTCCTCCGCCGTCCACCAGTCGGCGGCGCTGCCATTCTCGTCGAACTTCGCGCCGTTGTTGTCAAAGGCGTGGGTGATCTCGTGGGCGATGATGTAGCCGATGCCGCCGAGGTTTTCCTCCCGGCTGGCGTTCACGTCGTAGAGCGGCGATTGCAGGATGGCGGCGGGGAAGGTGATGTCGTTGGCGCTGGGATTGTAGCAGGCGTTGACCGTAAAGGGCGTCATGATCCATTCGCTCTTATCCGGCGCGTCGTTCTGGTGGGCGAGGACATCCTGCTTCATCGCCATCTGGATAGCGATGACGTTGGAGAAGAAGGAGCCGCCCTCGGCGGGGGATTTGATCTCCGCGCAGTCAAGACAGCTTTCCCAGCTGTCGGGATAGCCGACCTTGACGCCCATGGTGTCGAGCTTCTTCACGGCCTTGGCCCTGGTTTCGGCGCTCATCCAGGCCTGCGCCAAAATGCGTTCCTTGTAGATAGCGATGAACTCGCCGATCATCTCCTCCACATCGGCCTTGGCCATGGCAGAGAAGTATTCGTCCACATAGGCGTGGCTGAGGTAATCCGCCAGAAGCGCCTGCACCTGCTGCGCTGCGATCTGCTCATTGCTCTGGCGGGCATCTACGCCGTAGTAGCCCAGCACGAAGTCGAAGTAAGCTTCCTGGAAGCCCTGGCTGAGCGAGGTGCCCACGCTCTGCAGCAGCGCCAGACGCGCCGCGGTCTTGAGCAGGGCAAGGTGGGCGTCGTCGTAGAGTGCCGCGGCTACCTTCAGCGCGCCTACGTCGCTGACCATGATCCGCTCCGCGTTTTCAATGCCGCTGGCGGCAAGAATGGCGTCAAGGTCCACGTTCGGCAGCAGCACCTTGAGCTCGCCGAGCGTAAAGAGGTTGTAGATCTTGTCCACGTTGCTGTAGTCCTGCGGGTCGAGCGAGGCCGCGGAGATCGCCGCCTCGGCGTCATAGAACGCCGCGACGCGCTGCGCCGCCTCGTCCGTGCTAAGGCCGGAGAGCGTCAGCAGCGATGTGAGATACGTCGTGTAGGCGTTCTTCTGCGCGTCGGCGCCGTTGACGTAGAAGTCCTTGTCCATGCCCGCGCCGATGAGCGAGAACGCGGTGATCCTGCGGCTCGAGTCTGCAAGGTCGGTCGTCAAGCCGAAGCCGAGGAGCATGGACAATCCCAGCTCCTTCTGCAGCTGCGCATCGACGCTCACCATCTCGCCGAGCGTTTTGGCGCTCTCAATGGCGTCAAGGTACTTCTGAATGGGCGCAACGCCGGCCTTCTCGCGGCCCTCGGTGTCCATCACGCAGTCGTAGAGCGCCTTGATCTTCGCCTCGGCGGTGCCGGGAGTCTGCTCATGCGCGTCGATCTCGCGGATGAGCGCCGCGATCTGCTCGTTGACCGTCAGGCTCAGACCGTAGAACGGACCGTTGATGGACAGACCCGCAGGAATGTCGGAGCCGTCCAGCCAGCTCTTGTTGACGGCGGCGTAATAGTCGTCCTTGAGGTTCGTGCCCTTGGCGGCGCAGGCGCGGCGGAGCAGCGTCGAAAGGTCCTCGGCACTTATAGCCTCGTTCGCGTCACCGTCCGCAAGGCCGGCGGCAAGAACGGAGGAAAGCTCCTCCGCCGCCCACGCGGGGACATTCGTCAGGCTGTCCGCGGGCAGCGTCATGCGGGCGTTGTCCCCCACGGGAGCGGCAAAGCCGCCGAAGGCGCGCGTGAGCATCACCAGCGCCTGTGCGCGTGTCAGCGTGCCGTCGAGCGCAAGGCTGCCGTCGGGATAGCCCTTGAGAATGTCGGACTGCTGCACGCCGGGGTTATAGTCCTGCGCGGCGGAGAGCAGCGTCTGCGCGGCCTCGCCGCGCGTGAGCGCCGCCGCCTGCGCGGGCAGCGTACCGAGCGCCAGCACCAGCGCGAGCAGCAGCGGCACAAAATGTTTTTGGAATCTCATCATATCATCTCTCCTTTGGATGTTTGGATCGGTCAAATGCTCCGCGGCGTTCTTCCCTTCGCCGCAGAGAACGACATTGTAGAGCCCTTTCTCATTTTTGTCAAGTGTTCAAAAATGATTTTGGAGCAAATCAACGCTGTACGCGCTCTTGCAAAGAGCGGCGGCTTCTGCTACACTGTAAGCAGCCTATTGGGATGCGGCAATGTCCGCGAAGGAGAGAGAATGGACCAGACAAATAAAGGGTTGAGCGGCAATCAGCTCAAGCTCATCGCCATGCTTGCCATGACGGTCGACCACTTCACCAGTGTGATCTGGCCGGATTATCCACGGGACTGGTGGATCCTGCTGCTGCACATCATTGGCCGCATGGCCGCGCCGATCTTCTGGTTCATGGTGGCTGAGGGCTACCACTACACCCGCGATCTGAAAAAGTACGCCGGACGGCTTCTGCTCTTTGCCATCATCGGACACTTCGCCTACAATTTTGCTTTCGGCATCCCCTTCGTTCCGCTCAAGACCGGCGTATTCAACCAAACCAGCGTGATGTGGCCGCTGTTTCTCGGCGTCGTCGGTCTCTACACGGTGGAGCGGCCCGAGCTCAGGCAATGGCAAAAGGCGCTTGCCGTGGTCGCCCTTACGCTCCTTGCTTTCCCGGGCGACTGGAGCAGCATCGCGGTTCTTGCCATTCTGGAGATCGGGCAGAACCGCGGCGACTTCCGCCGCCAGATGACGCGCATGATGCTCTGGGTCGCGATGTACGCGCTGGTCTACGCGCTCTTTATCGACCCCGTCTACGGTATACTTCAGCTCTTTGCCGGGCTGACCATTCCGCTGCTCAAGCGCTACAGCGGCACGCGCGGTGCGGGTCGGGGCATGAAGTATCTTTTCTATCTCTACTATCCCGCGCACCTCTTCCTCTGCGGCCTTGTCCGCATCCTGCTCTACGGCAACGTCGGCGTGATGGTCGGCGGACAGTAAGGCAATAGCGTCCAAAAGTGGGCGTCCATACGTTTTGATATGTCCCCTCTATGAGAGATAGTAAAAAAACAAACTGTCAACCATGGAGGGCGCATATCAGATAACGAGAACGGCTTTCGAAGTCCTTTGATGAAATGCACAAGTTTTTCGGAGAAACTTGTGCAATTTTGGAGATGCGTTCAATTTTATGAAAGTATATTTTCAAAATTAGTGGTAAGACGCGAAGAAAATGCATAAATTCCTGCAAAAAATCGGCAAATCGCTTGCTTTTATGAAAGAGCGGGTGTACAATGAACAAACTGACAGAAGATCGGAAAACAAAATCAACAAGGGCATATTAAACATATTTTGAGAGGGGTTTTTTATCATGGCCAAGTTCAAGGTTTATTACACCATCGAGCTCAATGAGATCGCGACGCATATCTTCGAGTCCAACGACTTCGAGGTGAAGCTGTGCAGCCACAACGACGAGGAAACCTACGTCAAGGAGCTCGCCGCGTTCCAGCCCGACGCCATTATGTGCCGCACCGAGCCCATCACCGCCAAGATGATGGATACCTGCACCAATCTCAAGGTCATCGGCAAGCAGGGCGCCGGCCTCGACAACATCGACATGGACCACGCCCACGCCAAGGACATCACCGTTGTCTACGCGCCCGCCGGCAACGCCAACGCCGTCGCCGAGCACGCCGTGATGCTGATGCTCATGTGCGCCAAGCGCTTCACTTATGTCGACCGCCAGTTCCGCGGCGGCAACTTCCTCGTCCGCATGGGCATGGAGCACACCTATGAGCTCGGCGGCAAGACCCTCGGCATGATCGGCTGCGGCCGCATCTCCCAGCTGGCCATGCAGAAGTGCAAGTATGGCTTCGGCATGAAGGTCATCGGCTACGACCCGTACATGACGCAGGAGAAGATCGGCGATCTGTGCGAGCTGAAGGCCACCGCGAAGGAGGTCTGGGAGCAGGCCGATTTCGTGTCCGTGCATCTGCCTGTCGTTCCCTCCACCGAGCACTCCATCGGCCGTGAGCAGTTCAGCTGGATGAAGCCCACCGCTTCCTTCATCAACTGCGCGCGCGGCGCCCTCATCAAGGAGGATGAGCTGGTCGAGTGCCTGCAGGACGGCACCCTGTTCCAGGCCGGTCTGGACGTCTTTGAGCATGAGCCCATTCAGGAGTCCAGCCGTGCGCTGTTCGATCTCGACAACGTGATCATGACCCCGCACATGGCCGCCACCACCGAGCAGAGCGTACTCAACTGCTGCACCAGCGTTGCCAACGACATCGTTGCCGTCTGCAACGGTCAGGAGCCGCAGGTCAAGGCCCAGAAGCCCAAGTTCTAAGCATATCTCATTTGTACATAAGGAAGCAGGCGGCCCAATCGGGCTGCCTGCTTCCTTTGCTGTGCGGCGGCCGCCCGTTCCCGATTGGGCAAAAGGACGAGAAAACAGGCGTTTTTCCGCCGTTTTGCTGAATTTGCGGAAAATGTGCCGTAGGGACTGGAATGTACCAAATGTTTGTGATACAATCGGCACCAATAGGACAAAATGGGACGACCCGATCTATGTCCGGGGAGGCAGAAATGGAAGAAAATCCGATTTTGAAGGCTTCGCTCTCGATGGCGAGCGATATCCCGCTGTACGCGCAGCTGACCGGCATCATCAAGAACACCATCACGTCCGGTACGCTGCGGGTGGGCGATCTGCTGCCGAGCGAGGCGGAGCTTTGCGATAAATTTGAGATCAGCCGCAACACCGTGCGGCAGGCCATCGGCTCGCTGGAGGAGGCTGGCTTCGTCGTGCGCAAGCGCGGCAAGGGCACCTTTGTCGCCGATCCGAGCACGCGGCGCAAGGGCGTGCAGTATTCGTTCACGACGGAGATCTCGTCGATGGGCAAGCATCCCTCGTCCACGCTGGTGAGCTTCGATATCATCGACCCCGCGCCGAAGATCAAGCATCTGATGGCGTTGGAGGACGGCGTGAAGGTCTACTGCTTCACGCGCGTGCGCAACGTGGACAACGAGCCGCTGATTTTGGAGACCTCCTACTATCCGCAGCACATTTATCCGAATCTGACACGCGAGATGCTGGAGACGCACAGCTTTTACAGCCTGCTCTATCACGTCGGCGTGGTGCCGTTCGCAGCGGAGGACAGCTATGAGGCGGTGACGCTCGGCGAGTACGAGGCGAAGCTGCTCGGCTGCGTGCCGGGGGCGGCGGCCTTCCACCACCAGCGGCGCACGACGATGGAGAACGGTCTGGTGTACGAGTGTACGTCGAGCTATATGCGCGGCGACCGCGTGCGGCTGGACGTGTGCTTCCAAAAGAGCGGCACGAGCTTCACGAGAGTGGTGGACTGAGAAGTGAAAAAAAGAAAGCGGCAGGGGTCTGCCGCTTTCTTTTCCGCCTGCTGGGCGGTAGCAAACGTATGGAATATTTCAAATTCCTTGTACTATCCATTCGTGAAAAGGCTGTGAAAATTGGCAAAAACGCAACTTTTTTTCGTCATGCGATTTGTGCAAAAGGGGGTGCACAAAGCTTCCAGTCTGTGTTACGATAGGCTTACGAGCGAGGCGGCGCGCCGCCGGAATACCCGAACGGGGATATTAGGAGGAAACTCAGCTATGGCGATCAAAGTCGGCATCAACGGCTTCGGCCGAATCGGACGTGTCGTCCTGCGCATCATGATGGAGCGTCCCGAGACGTTTGACATCTGCGGCATCAATCTCCGCAAGGCGGATGTGGATTACATGGTCTATATGATCAAGTACGATTCCGTGTTCCGTCAGTTCACCGGCACGGTGGAGCGTGAGGACCAGAACCTCATCGTCAACGGCCACAGGATCCGCGTGTTCAGCGAGGCGGACGCCGCCATGATCCCCTGGGAGAGCTGCGGCGCGGAGTACGTCATCGAATCCACCGGCGCGTACAACAACACCGAGAAGGCGTCCCGCCACTTCAAGGGCGGCGCGAAGAAGGTCATCATCACCGCGCCCGCCAAGGACGAGGCGACGCCGACCTTTGTCATGGGCGTGAACAATATGCTCTACCGCAGCGATATGCGCGTGGTGTCCAACGCGAGCTGCACCACCAACTGCCTTGCCCCGCTCGCCAAGGTCGTGCATGAGGAGTTCGGCATCGAGCAGAGCCTGATGTCCACCATCCATGCCGCGACGAGCAAGCAGAAGCCCGTCGATTCCCGCGGCGGCAGCGACTGGCGCACGGGCCGCAGCGTGTTCAACAACATCATTCCCTCCTCCACCGGCGCGGCGAAGGCCGTCGGCCGCGTGATCCCCGCGCTCAAGGGCAAGATGACCGGCATGAGCTTCCGCGTGCCGACCTCCGACGTGTCCGTGGTCGACCTGACCGCGCACCTAAAGACCAGCACAACCTATGCCGACATCTGCTACGCCATCCGCCACGCGAGCGAGACCTACATGAAGGGCATCATCGGCTACACCGCCGACCAGGTGGTCTCCGCCGACCTAATCGCCAATCCCTGCCCCTGCATCTTCGACGAGACCGCGGGCATCATGCTCGACGACGACTTCGTCAAGCTCATCGCGTGGTACGACAACGAGTACGGCTATTCCAACATGGTCGTGCGTCTGCTCGAGCACATGGTCGCCGTGGACAGCGGCTTGATCGTGCCCGAAAAGCGCGAGGTGCCGCAGGACGCGCCGAGCGGCAAGTAAGCGGCGCTCCGGTAAAAAAGAAAAGAAAGAAGCTCCGTATGGCCTTCGCCATACGGAGCTTTTGCGTAAAAGCGGTCGTGCGCGGGTCAAAGAGGCATGACGCCGTAAAGCATCAGATACAGCTCGATTACGCCGAGGAGGACCATGCAGAGGATGCCCTTGAGGCCCGGCTTGGGGACGCGCAGCGGCGTGATGAAAAGAAAGGCAAGGAGGGTGAGGCCGACGGCATAGACCGCGGTCGGCGCAGAGCCGAAGCGCAGCGGCAGCGCCCAGAAGAGCGGCATGACAAAGGAGGCGGCGGTGACGGGCACGCCGAGGTAGCATTTGCGGTGCTCGTTCGTGGCGCTCTGTCGCTCCTCCTCCGTGACGTTGAAGTAGGCAAGGCGGATGAGCGCGGCGAGGATGTAAAAAAGGACGCTCGCACGCAGCCACCATTCGCCGCCGCCGAGGGAGGCGCCGATGACGCCCGGGAGCACGCCGAAGCAGACCACGTCGTTGAGTGAGTCGATCTGGATGCCGAAGCGCTTTTCCTGCTCGGTGCGGTTTTTCTTCGTGCGGGCGATGCGGCCGTCGAAGGCGTCCAGCAGGCCCGAGACCATTAGGCACAGCAGGGCGGAATAGGGGCTGCCGTTCATCGCCGCGAGGATGCCGCTGACGCCGAAGGCCAGCGAGAGGTAGGTCGCGAGAACGGTATAGTCGTAAACTCCGATCATGGGCGTTCCTTCATTTCTGAAAAATAGATGATGCTATTATAACAGAGCGAGGCGGGCAATGCAAGAAAAGTTAGGATAGGCTTTGTTAAGCAGCTGTGAAGATGTGATGGATGGGCGGCTCAGGCGCGCAGCCGCTCGAGCACACGGTGGAAGCGCGCCTTGTCGTACACGACGGGGACGGGGTAGACGGGGTTCGCCTCGGCGGCGGCCCAGACCGCCATGCGGGGGAGGTCCTCGCCGCGGATGCCGTCGAAGCGGTCGGGGATACCGAGGGAGGCGTTGAGCGCACGGATCGCGGCAATAAAGCCCTCCGCGCGTTCGCGCTCCGTGCCGGTGAGGCCGATGAGGGAGCCGAGGCGGGCAAGGCGAGGCCAGACGGCTGCGCCGTAGTCCTCGAGCACGATGGGAAGCGTCACAGCGCAGGCAAGGCCGTGGGGGATGCCGTAAAGCCCGCCGAGGGTATGGGCGATGGCGTGGACGTTGCCGACGCTTGCGCGTGTGAAGGCGCAGCCGGCGTCGAAGGAGGCGCGGAGCATCCGCTCACGCGCGGTGAGGGACTGTCCGTCGCGGCAGGCGACGGGGAGATAACGAAAAATGTCGCGCACGGCGGACTCCGCGAGCGCGCGGGTCTCGCGCGTGTTGTAATAGAGGCTCAGATAGGCCTCGACCGCGTGGGTGAGGGCGTCCATGCCCGTCTGCGCGGTGACGGCAGGCGGGAGCGAGAGCGTGAGCGTGGGGTCGAGAACGGCGTAGCGGGGGATCAAGCAGAGGTCGCTGACGGCGTATTTACGGTGGTCCTCTCCGGTGACGACGGCGGCGATGGTGGCCTCCGAGCCGGTTCCAGCGGTGGTGGGAACGGCGATAAAGAGCGGAAGCGGGCGGCGGACCTTCAACAGTCCGCCGAGCTGAGCGACGGTCTTGTCGGGGCGGACGACGCGGGCCGCGGCGACCTTTGCCGCGTCGATGGGCGATCCGCCGCCGAGGACCAGAAAGCTGTCGCAACCGTCGGCGCGGTACTGCGCAGCGATTTTTTCGACGGTGGCGACGCTTGGGTCGGGCTCGACGCCGGAAAAGACGGATAGGCGGACACCGCGCCCCTCGAACGCGGCGCACAGGGCGAGAAAACGCTCGTCCGTGCATTGGCGGCGGCTGGCGACGACGAGAGGGCGCGAGGCGCCCTCTCGTGAAAAGACGTCGGGAAGCTTCAGCAGGCTGCCCGCGCCGCTAAGGACGGTGGGTGTGCGCCACGGCAGGAGCCGTGCGCCGAGGGCGAAGCCGCGCTGGAAGGCGCGGCAGGGGAGAGTTTGGAGCGGCATGGGCCGACCTCGCTTTCGTAGGAGATGGATCTATCATAAAGGGGGCTGACCGAATGGTCAACCCCCTGCGGTTTAAGTTTGTATTAAGGCGGTGTTGCCTTAAGCCTGTTCGCCGGTCTCGATGATGCCGTAGCCGCCGCTGTTGCGCGTGTAGACGACGCAGATGGCGTTGTCATCGTCCGTGTTGCGGAAGACGAAAAAGCTGTGGCCCAGAAGGTTCATCTGCAAAATGGCCTCCTCGGGGCTCATGGGCTTGACGGCAAAGCGCTTGGTGCGCACGATGTCGAACTCGCGCTCCTCGTGGATGTCGAACTCCTCGGGGACCTCGGGCACGATGGCTTCGCTGCGCAGGTTCTTGGCAAGGCGGGTCTTGTTCTTGCGGATCTTGCGGTCGATCTGGCTCACCGCCTCGTCGATCGCGCCGCGCATATCGCCGTCGGCGTCCTCACAGACCGCACGGAACAGTGTGCCGTTGGCACCGCGGAGCATCACCTCAACAATGCAGCGATTCTTCTTCTCCACGGCGAAGGTCACAGTTGCTTCGGGTTCCTCCTTAAAATACTTCTCCAGCTTGCCGATCTTTTTCTCGGCATACGCCTTGACGGAGTCGTTCAGGGAGATCTTCTTGCAGGTAAATGTGAACTTCATAACGGTTCGCTCCTTTCAATTTCTGCGAGTAGGGAAAGCAAAAAGGAAGTCTCAGCCGACTCCCTCTTCACTTTTATTGATTATAGCATGAAAAGGGGAAATAGCCAATAGGGCAAATTGTAAATTTTCTGTTTTGTCTATTTTGACGAAAATGAACGCCGCGACACGCTTCGACAGCGTGCGGCGGCGTTCGACAAAAGCTCCTGTTGCGAAAGGTGGACAAGGGTGGTAGTATAGTCCATGGAAGCTTTCCAATATCCCACCCGCTTGGGCCGCTGTCGAGAGACGGCGGCTCCTTTTTACGCCTCGAGCAGCTCCTCGTCGAGCAGGGCGAGGATGGCGCGGTCGGCGCTGTGGTAGTAGGCGTTCTCGCCGACGAGGGCGGTGACGCCCGCGCGGTCGAAATAGGAGCGGACATCCTCCGCCACGCCGCAGAAGGCGATGGTGTGGCCCTTGGCGAGCAGGCGCTGGCAGAGCTCGAGCACGGCCTGCGCACCGGAGACGTCCACGCTCGGCATCCCGCGCAGAGAGAGGATTAGGTGGTCCTCCTCGGGAATGTCCTGCAGGCGGTGGTTGAATTCGTCCACCGCGCCGAAGAAGAGGGAGCCGGTGACGTAGACCACGCCGGCGGAGTCGAGAATGGGGGATTTGCCGACGTCATAGCGCAGACGGTTGCCGTCGATGGTGGAGAAGGCGACGTGGATGCGGCTGCTCCTGGCGACGTAGAGAATGGCGGAGTAGATGACGCCGAGGATGATGGCGACGGTGAGATCGAAAACGACGGTCGCAAGCATCGTGACGAGGAACTGGCTGATGGCGGATTTGAAGCGGTGGGCGAAGAGGTAGCGGATGCCTGCCCAGTCGTTCATGCGCCAGGCGGTGACCATCAGGACGCCCGCGAGCGCGGAGAGCGGCAGGCGCGCCATGACGCCGCCGAGCAGGAACATGGAGGCGAGCAGAAAGACGGAGTGGAACACGCTCGTCAGGCGCGTCTGCTGACCGGATTTGATGGCGACGCTGGTGCGGGCGATGGCCGCGGTGGCGGGCACGCCGCCGAAGAAGGGCAGAAGGATATTGCCGACGCCCTGCGCGATGAGCTCCTGGTCGGCGTGGAAGGGCTCGCTTTTCATGCGGGCAGCGGACGCGCCGCACAGCAGGCTCTCGATCATGCCAAGGGCGGCGATGGTGACGATGGGGGAGATGAGGTCCGAGAGCATATCGAGGCTCAGGCTGCCGAGGTGCAGGCGGTCGGAGAGGAGGAGCGTGCGGGGAATGTCGCCGACGACGGCGAGCTCATCAAGGCCCAGCACGGCGGCGAGAGCGGTGGCGGCAATGATGCCGATGAGCGAGCCGGGGACCTTTGCGCCCCATTTCTTCGGCCAGACGAGCATGACGGCGACGACCAGCGCGCCGATGAGGACGGTCTGGAGGCTCGGGTGGAAGCCGAGGCGGGCGTAGGAGGCGAGCTTTTCGAGGTTGGAGCTGCCCTCCGAGACGGTGCCGAAGAAGTTATCGACCTGCCCAAGGGCGATGATAATGGCGATGCCGGAGGTGAAGCCCATGATGACGGGCATCGGAATGAAGCCGATGAGACGGCCGAGCTTCAGAAGCCCCGCGGCGAGCAGCAGCACGCCGGCGGCGAAGCACGCGAAAAAGACGCCCTGCAGGCCGTACTGCGCGACGATGCCGATGAGCACGGCGCTCATCGCGCCGGTGGGGCCGGAGACCTGATAGGACGCGCCGCCGAGGATCGCGATAACGACGCCCGCGAGGATGGCAGTGACGAGGCCCGCGGCGGCGGACGCGCCGGAGCTGACGCCGAACGCCAACGCGAGCGGCAGCGCCACGGCGCAGACGGTCAGGCCCGCCATGACGTCCTTGAGGAGCCTGTCGGCGTTATAGCCGGCAAATTCGGTGCGAAGATCGCGGAAAAAGGCTGAAAACATACACATTCCCCCTAAAATACTGCATTTACTATAGCACGAGGAAAACAGAGGGGCAAGAACGGGAGAAAGCGATGTTAAAAAAACGTGAAAGAAAACGAAAACGGCGGCAAGGCGCCGCCGTTTTCTGTGCAACCGGATATGGATAAAAAAGAAAGAGCGGCGCGGGTGCGCCGCCCTTTCGGGAGCTTTAGTTGCTGACGTCGTAAAAAACCTTTTCGCCCGGAGAGACCATGTCGAGCTGCTCGCGGGCAAGCTCCTGCAGGTACTCGGGATCGTCGGCCTTTTTGAGCGCGGAGGAGATGGAATCGTTCTCACGCTGCTGCTGCTCGAGCTGCGCGGAAAGAGCCTGCTTTTCAGCCTCAGCGCGACTGATCTCCTGCCGAAGGTTTAGAAGGTGCACGCCGATGAGAAACAGCAGAGCGAGAAGCAGCAGCTTCGGGAGCGTTCCGCCGCCCTGCTTTTTGCGCGCGGTCTTTTCCTCTGCCATATTGCACACCTCCCCTTCGTTCCGCAGCGCGCCGGGAACGCCGCGCCGACCGTTTGTAATTTTTCATTATAAGGGTGCGGCGCGAAAAAAGAAAGAGCTTTTTGACAAATTTGTGCAGTTTACCATAATATTTTTTCACCAGCAGAAGCGGTGCGTGCAGAAGGCGGGCGAAGGCGAAGAGGCAATCTGCCCAGAAGTCCCAGAGCGGGCGGAGAAGCGGCGAGAGGAGCGCAAAGCTCAGGTACGCGCCGAGGGCGATGAAGGCGAGCATATAGAGCCGCAGCTCGCCCTGTCCGATGCGCAGCGTGAAGGCGAGAAGGGCAGCGGCGAGGAAGAGACAGTAGAGCGCGTCGAGCAGGTCCGTCAGGGCGCGGCGGGTGCGGCGGCGCAGGCGGAGGGCGCGCAGGCCGTCATAAAGCAGAGCGAACGCCGCGCCGAGGAAAAGGGCGCGCCAGAGGGCGTCGAGCTGTGCGCCGATCTCGATGCCCATGGCTCAGCCTCCGAACAGGCGGCTGAGCAGTCCGCCGGAGGGGCGGTCGGTGTCCTCATAGAGGAGCGAGTCGATGTGGCCGTCGACGTGGAGCTCGCCGCCGTCCAGGCTGAGCTTGCCGATGTGCAGGCTCTCGCCCGTGACGATGAGCGTGCCGGCGGAGGTGGTCATGACGATCTCGTTTTCGTCGAAGCGGTCGACGTCGTCCACGCCGGAGACGATCAGGCGCTCGCGCCCGTCGAGCTCGACGCGGTGGGCGGCAGCGGGGGGAAGGGTATCATAAGGCATAGCGGAACCTCCTGAAAAAATGATCTCCCATACACCAAAGTGTATGGGAGGCGTGTCCGGGTTATGCCTGCTTTGCGTTATGCGTTCGGCAGCTCGCGGTAAAGCGCGGCGGCGTCCGCCTTGCCGACGTTGTCCGCCACGGAGAGGACCTCGACCGCGAGGGTGCGCTCGCCGAAGTGAATGGCGATGCGGTCGCCGACCTTGACGTCGTAGGACGCGCGGGCGACGCGGTCGTTGACCGTGATGCGGCCGAGGTCGCAGGCCTCGTTCGCCACGGTGCGGCGCTTGATGAGGCGCGAGACCTTGAGGTATTTATCGAGACGCATGGGATGGGGTACTCCTTTCGCGGAAATGCTTGCGGCCGGAAAAGCAAAGGAGCGGGGACGACCCGCTCCTTTGAAGGTGTGTCAGCCAACGATGTCCTTGAGCGCCTTGCCGGCCTTGAAGGTCGGGACCTTGGAAGCGGCGATCTTGATCTCGGCGCCGGTGGCGGGGTTGCGGCCGATGCGCTCGGCGCGGGTCTTGACCTCAAAAGAGCCAAAGCCGACGAGCTGGACCTTCTCGCCTTCCTTGAGGGATGCGGCGATGGCGTCGAAAGCGGCGGTGACGACGGCTTCGGCTTCCTTCTTGGAAACGCCGGCCTTTTCAGCGGCAGCAGCAATGAGTTCGGTCTTATTCATGGTAAATAGCCTCCTGTTTGTAGTTGTATTGCCGCGAACGGTCCGCGGCGGGGGGTATAAACAAAAAACGACAAGGCGTTTTTCATTCCGTGGGGTGCTTGGCCTCGTTCCAGAGGCGGGTGAGCTCATCGAGCGGGAGCGAGGACAGCTCCGCGCCGCGCGCGGCGCAGGCCTCCTCCACGCGGCGGAAGCGGGCGATGAATTTCTCGCAGGTGGCGTTCAGCGCGTCCTCGGGATCGACGCTCAGAAAGCGGCCGGCCTTGACGGCGGCAAAGAGCACGTCGCCGAGCTCCTCGGAGAAGTTCGTGCCGCGCTCGGCGGCCTCGCGCAGCTCGCGCGTTTCCTCATCGAGCTTGTCCAGCGCGCCGGAGACGTCGGCAAATTCAAAGCCGGCCTTGGCGGCCTTGCTCTGGAGCTTGTCCGCGCGCCAGAGGGCGGGCAGCGAGCGGGCGACGGCGTCCATCGCGTCGGCGGTGGTCTGCTGGCCCTTTTCCTGCCGCTTGAGCGCCTCCCAGTTCACGAGGACCTCCTCGCTGGTGTCAGCGGCAGCGGTTCCGAAAACATGGGGGTGGCGGAAGATGAGCTTTTTGCAGATGTGATCGGTCACATCGTCGGTGGTGAAGCGGCCCGCGTCCTCCTCAATGTGGATGTTGAAGAGGACCTGCATGAGCATATCGCCCAGCTCCTCGCACATGAGGGCGGGATCGTCGCGGTCGAACGCCTCGGCGGCCTCGTAGGCCTCCTCTAAAAAATTGCGGCGGTCGGAAAGATGGGTCTGCGCGCGATCCCATGGGCAGCCGCCCGGCGCGCGCAGGATACGCAGGATCTCGATGAGGTCCTGTAGGGAGTATGTCTCTTTCCTTTCAAAATTTACCATATCTTATGTCCTATTGCAAGATTTTTCTGTGATTTTTCAAGGGGTTTCGGGCTTTTTTAAGAAATGTGGAGGAGACGGGCGAGCTTATCGCCCTTGGGCAGCAGCTCAAGGTCGCTGCGGCGGATGCAATGCAGGGCGAGCACGAGCACACCGTAGATCACCACGGCGACGCCGATGGCGATGCCGACGCACAAGAGCAGCGTGAGACGGCTGACCTCCTCGACGGACGGAATAAGGAAATGCGCGGCGAGGGCGTAGACGCCGCGGGCGGCGAACGCCATGACGAGCGAGGCGAAGAGCGGGCGCAGGAAATAGCCGGGGTAGTTGAGCCGGAAGGGCGCGATGCGCGCGACGGCGATGAGGTTCAAAAGCGCGGTGAGCGCGAAGCACACGAGCGTGCCGATGGGCGCGCCGTGGATATTGACGGAGGGAAGGGCGACGAGGTTGTAGTTCAGGACGATCTTCACGCCGCCGCCGACGAGCATGGTGACGATGGGAACGCTGACGCGGCCGTACGCCTGCAGGATCGAATTGGTGATGAGCATGAGGCAGACGAAGATGCTGGCGATGCCGAGCACCGCGAGCAGCGAGCCGCCGAGCTCGGCGTTGTAGCTGCGGTAGAAAAGGCGGAAGAGCGGATCGCTCAGCGCCCAGAGGCCGAGACCCATCGGGAAGGCGAGCAGCGCCGTGACGCGCAGGGACGAGCGCACGATGCGGGCGGACTGCCGGCGGTCGCGCTGCGTGACGGCGGCGGAGACGGCGGGGATGACCGAGGCGGTGAGCGCGACCATGAGCGAGGAGGGCAGGTTGTAGAGGTCCATGCAGGCGGAGTAGTTGCCGTAGGCGGCGCGCATCTGGTCGAGCGTGTAGCCGAGGGCGTCCTGCAGTCTGCCCTGGACGAGCTTGGTGTCGATGAGGGTGATGAGGGAGACCATCGAGGACGAGAGGGTGATGGGAATGGCGAGGGCGAGGAGGCGGCGGAGGATCGCGCGGTCCGGCGCGCAGGACTCGCCGCGGCGCAGCGCGGGGCGGTGGCGCAGGTAGTCGATCGCCATGTAGACGAGCGAGAGGATGGTGCCGGCGGTGACGCCGGCAATGGCGCCCGCGGCGGCGATGTAGTCCGGCTGACCGATGCGCAGAAGCCACATTGAGAGCGCGAGACCGAGCACGAGCTTGCAGAGGGCCTCGATGATCTGCGAGACGGCGGTGGGCGTCATGTACTGTCGGCCCTGCGCGTAGCCGCGGAAGGCGGACAGGCAGCCCACGCACACGACGGCGGGCGCGAGAGCGCGGATGCCGTAGGCGGCGCGGGGATTGTTCAGAAAGCCCGCGAGCAGGTCGCTGCCCCACCACATGAGCGCGAACGAGGCGACGCCCAGCACGAGAAAGACCGAGAGCGAAACGCGGAAGGTGCGGTGCGCCTGCCGGGTGCGGCCGAGGGCGTAGGACTCGCTCACGAGCTTAGAGAGCGCGACGGGAAGACCCGCGGTCGAGACGGTCAGGAGCGTGGCGTAGATGTTATAGGCGTTGGAGAAGTCCGCGCTGCCGCCTTCGCCGAGGATGTTGCGCAGCGGGATCTTGAAGACCGCGCCGATGATCTTGACCGCGACGATGCCGAACGCGAGCACGGCGGCGCCGCCGAGGAAGGATTGCTTTTTTTCAGTAGCCATAGAAAGGCCCTTTCCCGATCAGAGAGATTCCAGACAGGACAGAAGAAATTCCGAAAACACGGGGGCCGCCGCCTCGGCGGCCTCGTTGACCTCCGCGCCGGAGAGCGGCTGCGGGAGGACGCCCGCCGCCATGTTGGCGAGCAGCGTCACGCCCATGACCTCCATGCCGCAGTGGGCGGCGACGATGGTCTCGGGCACGGTGGACATACCGACCGCATCGGCGCCGAGCACGCGCGCGGCGCGGACCTCGGCGGGCGTTTCAAACTGCGGGCCGGGGAAATACATATAAACGCCCTCACGCAGAGGAATGTTGTGCGCCTTTGCCGCTTCATGGGCGAGGATGCGCAGGCGCGGGGTGTAGACGGAGGACATATCGGGGAAGCGGGTGCCGAACTCCTCAAGGTTGGGGCCGCAAAGGGGACCGAAGTCGAAGAGCTTGATGTGATCGGAGATCAGCATCAGCTCACCCACGTTCCAGTCGGTGTTGACGCAGCCGGCGGCGTTGGTGACGAAGAGCGTCTTTGCGCCGAGCAGGCGCACGACGCGCACGGCGTAAGCCGCCTCGGCCATGGTGTAGCCCTCGTAGCAGTGCATCCGGCCCTGCATGACCGCGACGCGTCTGCCGCGGAGCGTGCCGAACACAAAGCGGCCCTTATGACCGGGGGCGGTGGAGGGACGGAAATGGGGAATCTCGCCGTAATCGACGAAAATCGGGTCTTCCACGGCGTCGCCGAGGAAGCCGAGCCCGCTGCCGAGGATCAGCAGCGCCTCGGGCGTGAAGCCGTTGAGGCGGGTGCGGAGAAAATCCGCGCTTTCGCAGTAGCTTGAGTAGGTCATGTATGTTCCTCCGGTTCGCGATAGAAGTCCGCAAAGGCGGCAAGGTTGGCGCTGCGCTTCTCCGCGAGGTCAATGTACTCGCGGGGATATTTGGCGTTGAAGGCGCGGCGGATCAGCCCGCTGCCGACCATCTTGGTCGAGCCGCCCGCGCCGAGGGAGAGGATGGAGTGCAGCTCCTCCATGATGTAGATGTTGTAAAGGCCCTCGCCGCCGGGGCGCGCCCAGCCGACGTTTTCAAAGCTGCCGGACATATACTTCTGGCGGTAGAGGTAATAAGGCTCAAAGCCATGTTTACGCAGCGTGGGGTCGGCATAGTCCAGCATTTCGGCGACTTCATCTGCGGACGGGATGCGGCTGCCCTCAAGCGTGATGCGGCTGCCTTTTTTGAGGGACAGCGTGTGGACGGTGATGTTGTCCGCGCCCATGGAGAGCACCTCGTCAAGACTGCGGCGGAAGCCCTCGGGCGTGTCCTCGGGAAGACCGGCGATGAGGTCCATGTTGACGTGGGGAAAGCCTGCCGCCATCACCTCGCGCATGGCGCGGCGGATGTCGTCCGCTGTGTGGCGGCGGCCGATGGCGGCGAGGACGCGGTCCTCCATCGTCTGGGGGTTGACGGAAACGCGGGTGACGCCGTGTGCGCGGAGGACGGCGAGCTTTTCGGGGTCGATGGTGTCGGGGCGGCCCGCCTCGATGGTGGACTCCGCAAGGGAGGTGAAATCGAAGCTCCGCTCGAGCCTTGTGAGCAGACGGTCCATCTGCTCCGCCGTGAGCGTGGTCGGCGTGCCGCCGCCCATGTAGAAGGACTTGATATGCAGGCCGAGGGAGCGGACCATCGCGCCCGCCTGCTCGATCTCGTCGAAGAGGGCGGCGAGGTAGGGCTCGACGAGGGCGAAGGACTTCTCCACGCTCTGCGCGACGAAGCTGCAGTAGGCGCAGCGGGTCGGGCAGAACGGGATGCCGACATAGAGCGAGATGTCGTTCGGCTTGAGGTCGTTCTGCACGCGAAGTCCCGTTTCGGCGGCCTCAAGCGCGAGGCGGGCGCGCTGCGGCGTGACGGAGTAGACCTCCTCAAGCTCGGTGAGGACGGCGGCGGGAGCCTTTCCCTCGCGCAGGAGCGAGACGGCGACCTTGCTCGGGCGCACGCCGGTGAGGCTGCCCCATGCGGGGGTGACGCCAAGGACCTCCTTCGCCGCGCGGAAGAAGCTCAGGCCCAGCGCGTGACGGCGCTGCCCTTCCTTTTCGTAGTCCGTGCCGGAGAGGGGATAGCTGTAGCAGTCGGCGGCGGCTTTGCCGCCGCAGCGCAGCTCGGTGGTGACGCAGACGCTGTCCGCGTCCTCGGTCAGCGTGATGCGCGCCGCGCTCGCGTCCTCGTCCGTGACGGGGCCGTAGACGGGCCGCTCGTCGGGAAAGAGGGTGAGCAGGCTCTGCTCGACCGCGTATTTTTCATCGTGCCCAATGAGCTCGAGCTTCATAAGGGTGTGCGCTCCTTTTTATCGTAATGCCTGACGGATAAAGGGATTGTACTGCTTCTCGCGCGCGAGGGTGGTGGAGTCCATGTGGCCGGGGTAGACGATGTAATCGCCCTCCAGCCGGCCGAGGCGGCGCAGGGAGGCAAGCATTTCCATCGGGTCGCCGCCGGGGAGATCGGTGCGGCCGCAGGAGCCGGCGAAAAGCGTGTCGCCGACGAAGAGGGCATCGCCGACCTTGAGCGTGACGCTGCCGGCGGTGTGACCGGGGGTGTAGAGGACGGAGACCGTCAGCGAGCCGAGGGGGAGTGTATCGCCCTCGTCGTAATAGTTCAGACCGTCGATCACGCCCTCGAGTGGGTAGTGGTAGATGCCCGAGCCGTTCGCGTCGAGCCGGTGGATGTAGACCGCAGCCGCGGGATAGCGCTTGTGCATGGCGGGTGCCGCGAGCGTGTGGTCGCGGTGGCCGTGGGTGAGAAGGATATAGCGCAGCGTGACGCCCTCGCGCTCGATGAGGGCGGAGAGCTCGTCGGGGGAATCGGCGGGGTCGATGAGCGCGGCCTCGCGCGTCGCTTCGTCGATGAGCAGGTAGCAGTTGGTGCCGAGCTCGCCGACGACGGTGGTGATGACTTTCATAAAATTGACCTCCGTTCGGTTACTTGGGGGCTTCCAGATCCTTCGTGTCCACGATGAGGGTGAAGGGGCCGTCGTTGACGGAATCGACCGCCATGTAGGCACCGAACTCGCCGGTCTCGACGTGATAGCCCTTGGCGCGGACGAGGGAAACGAATTTTTCGTAGAGGGGGATGGCGGTCTCGGGGCGGGCGGCGTTCAGAAACTCGGGGCGGCGACCCTTGCGGCAGTTCCCGTAGAGCGTAAACTGCGAAACAATCATGATCTCGCCGCCGACCTCATCGAGCGTGAGGTTGATCTTGCCGTCCGCGTCTTCAAAAAGACGGAGCGAGCAGAGCTTGTCGGCGAGCTTGACGGCCTGCGCCTCGGTATCGTCGTGCGTGACGGCGAGGAGGATGAGAAAGCCTTTGCCGATGGAGCGCGTTTCCCGCTCGTCGATGGTGACGCTGGCGCGCCGGACGCGCATGAGGACTGCTTTCATGGCGGTTCTCCTTATCGCTTATTTGCTGAGTCTGGCGCGCAGGGCCTCGCCGGCCTCCTCGTAGCCGGGCTTGCCGAGCAGCGCGAACATATTCTTCTTGTAGGCCTCGACGCCGGGCTGATCAAAGGGATTGACGCCGAGCAGATAGCCGGACAGGCCGCAGGAGAACTCAAAGAAGTAAATGAGCTCGCCGAGGGTGCGGGCATTGCGCTCGCCGGGGGAGACGATGAGGTTGGGGACGCCGCCCTCGACGTGAGCGAGAAGCGTGCCGTCCATCGCCTGACGGTTGATGAAGTCCATCGTTTTGCCCTCGAGAAAGTTCAGGCCGTCGCCGTTGACGTCGTCGTGCGGGACGATGAGCTGGTCGGGGTCGGCGGCGAAGCGGACGACGGTCTCCAGCAGCGTGCGCTCGCCCTGCTGGATATACTGACCCATGGAGTGCAGGTCGGCGGTAAAATCGACGCTGGCGGGGAAGAGACCCTTGCCCTCCTTGCCCTCGCTCTCGCCGTAGAGCTGCTTCCACCACTCCGCCATGAAGCGGAACGACGGCTCGAAGCAGGCGAGCAGCTCGATCTTTTTGCCGGAGCGGTAGAGCTCGTGGCGCATGGCGGCGTACTGCCACGCAGGATTGGTGTAGTCCGCGATCTCGCAGAGCGCTTCCATCTCCCGCGCACCGGCGAGCAGCGCGTCGGTGTCCACGCCCGCGACGGCGATGGGGAGCAGGCCGACCGCGGTGAGGACGCTGTAGCGTCCGCCGACGTTGTCGGGCACGACAAACTCCTCGTAGCCCTCGGCGTCCGCAAGGGACTTGAGGGCGCCCTTATGGGCGTCGGTGGTGGCGTAGATGCGCTGAGCCGCGCCCGCCTTGCCGTACTTTTGCTCGAGCCTTTCGCGGAAGAAGCGGAAGGCGACGGCGGGCTCGGTGGTCGTGCCGGATTTGGAGATGACGTTGACGGAGAAATCGTCGTCGCCGATGAGCTCCATCACCTCGCGCAGCGCGGCGGAGGACAGGCCGTTGCCGATGAAGTAGACGTTGGGGGTGTCCTTTTTCTTCAAGTTGTAGTTGGGCGAGCACAGGCACTCGATCACGCCGCGCGCGCCGAGGTAGCTGCCGCCGATGCCGATGACGACGAGGGCTCTGGAGTCGCCCTGGATCTTTTTCGCGGCGGCGAGAATGCGCGCGTATTCCTCGCGGTCGTACTGCGCGGGCAGGCGGACCCAGCCGATGAAATCGTCGCCCTTGCCGCCGCCGTTGAGGAGCTCGCGCTGTGCGCGCTCGAGACGGGGGCGGAGGACTTCTTCATAGGGATAGGAAAGGAAGGGTTTTGCGTGGGAAACGTTGATGGAAAGCATGATAGAATTCCTCCTTATAAAATTCAGAGCGTCAGCCGGCGGGGCGGTCGACCTTCATCACGCCGCTGATCTGGTGAAGGCGGCGCATGACGGCGGAAAGCTGCTCGCTGTCGGCGACGAAGATCTCGAGATGGATGAGGGCAAAGCCGTCCGCGGTGGTCTTGGCGTTGAGGCCCGCGACGCGGGTCTGCGTGGACGAGAGAACGGCAGAGACGTCGAGCACAAGGTCGATGCGGTCCTTGGCGTAGATGTCGAGCGAGGTCTGGTAGGACTGCTTGACGTCCTTGCCCCAGCTGACCTTGACCCAGCGGCCGGCCTCCTCGGGACGGCGGCGCTCGGGCGCGGCGTTGGGACAGTCGGCGCGGTGAACGGACACGCCGTAGCCGCGGGTGATAAAGCCGACGATGTCATCGCCCGGAACGGGCGTACAGCACTTGGAGAACTTGACGAGGCAGTTGGAAAGCCCCTGCACCACGATGCCGTCCTCGCTCTTCTCGCGCATGGGAACGGCGGGGCGGGTCTTGCCCGGCTCGCCGGGGATGGGCACGGTGGCGTCGCGCTCGGCCTGCTGCTGCTTGTTAATGGCCTTGAGCTCGTCGCGAATGCGGTTGACGGCCTTCTGCGCCGAGAAGCCGCCGTAGCCGATGGCGGCATACATATCGTCGAGGTTGCCGAAGCCGGTCTTTTTGAGCAGCGTGGGACGCAGCTCGTCCCCGGTGACGGCGGCGACGGAGATACCGTAGTGCTTGAGCTCGGATTCAAAGGCCGCGCGGCCGTTGACGATGTTCTCCTCGCGCTTTTCCTTCTTGAACCACTGGCGGATCTTGCCGCGGGCCTCGTTGGACTTGGCGATCTGAAGCCAGTCGCGGCTGGGGCCGTGGGCGGATTTGCTCGTGAGAACCTCGACCACGTCGCCGTTTTTGAGCTGGTAGTCGAGCGGGACGATGCGCCCGTTGACCTTGGCGCCGACCATGGAGTTGCCGACGGCGGAGTGGACGGAGTAGGCGAAGTCGATGGGCGTCGCGCCGGTGGGGAGGTTCGTCACGTCGCCGCGGGGGGTAAAGACGAACACCTCGTCGGCGAACATGTCGACCTTGAGGGTGTGGATAAATTCCTCGGCGTCCGTATTCTCCTGATTTTCGAGGAGGCGGCGGACCCATTCGTAGTTCTGCTCGTTGGCGCTGCCGGAGATGCCCTGCTTATACTTCCAGTGAGCGGCGATGCCGTATTCGGCGATGTCGTGCATCTCCTGCGTGCGGATCTGCACCTCGAACATCACGCCGTCGGGGCCCATGACCGTGGTGTGGAGCGACTGGTAGCCGTTGGGCTTGGGCGTGCCGATATAGTCCTTGAAGCGGCCGAGCACGGGACGGTAGAGGTCGTGGATGACGCCAAGGACGTTGTAGCAGTCCGCGACGGTATCGACGATGACGCGGAAGGCGAAGAGGTCGAACACCTCGTCCATGGTCTTGCTCTGGGCATACATCTTGCGGTAGATGCTGTAGGGGTGCTTCATGCGGCCGTAGACGCGGCGGAAGGGGATGTGGTCCTCGGTGAGCTTGCCCTCGATCTGCTTTTGGATACGCTCCATGAACGAGCCGTATTCCTTGGACTTTTCCTCGAGGGAGTGGGTGATCTCGTTGAAGGCGGTGGGGTCGAGGTATTTGAGGGAAAGGTCCTCCAGCTCCCACTTCATGCGCTGCATACCGAGACGGTGGGCGATGGGAGCGTAGATCTCCATCGTCTCGAGCGACTTCTGACGCTGCTTGTCGGTGGACTGGTACTCCATCGTGCGCATATTGTGCGTGCGGTCGGCGATCTTGATGAGGATGACGCGGATGTCCTTGGCCATGGCCATGAGCATCTTGCGCAGATTTTCCATCTGCTCCTCTTCCTTGCTCGTGTAGTGGACGCGCGTGAGCTTGGAGACGCCCTCGACCAGATCGGCGACGGTGGGGGAGAAGCGCTTGGCGATGTCGTCGTAGGTCGCGTCGGTGTCCTCGATGCAGTCGTGCAGGAGGGCGGCGATGATGGATTCGCTGTCGAGATGCAGCTCCTCCGCCACGATCTGCGCGACGGCGATGGGGTGGGTGACAAAGGGCGAGCCGTCCTTGCGTTTCTGGGCGCCGTGGTGCGCGGCGGCGTAGTGGAAAGCGGCGTCGATCTGGGCGAAGTCCGCGCCGGGATTGTAGGCGCGGATGGTCTCGACCAAATGGTCGTACTGCTTCTGCACCACCTCGGGAATGGGCTGTGGGGTCTGCTCAATGGGAACCTGCTCGATCGTTTTTACGTCGCTCATACGCTGCTGCCTCCTTTCGTTCCGTCCAGTCCCTCGCGCAGGGCGCAGAGATAGGGGCTGGCATCAAGATCCACACGCTTGCCGCCGGTGAGACGGAGCGTGATGTATTTGTTGTTGCGCTCGACGGTCACGAGGCCGCGCTCGGCAAAGACCGCGAGACACACGACCGCGCGCGGAAAGCTCTCTGCGCCGAGGGCCTCGGCGGAGAGCCGCCGCAGGAAGGGCAGCTCCGGAGAGGTGAGCGTTCCGTCCACCTCGCGCTCGAGCGCACGCCAGACACGCACGAACTGCTCGCGCGAGGGCAGGAGCTTCGCGGCGTCCTTCGCGCTCACGCTGCCGCCGCGGATCAGCGTGCGGCACAGCTCGAGCTGCTCGGCCTCGCGGGCGCCGGGATCGTGGGCGCTGCGCAGATCGACGAGCTGGAGCTGTAGGGAGCGGCTGCCGCGGAATTCATTGACTTGAAGGTAGAAGGCGGCGTCCACGCGCTCGCCGACGGTCAGGCCGCATTCCGCGGGGGTGACGGAGAAGAAGATGCCGTCGAAGCTCGTGTGGCCCTTTTGGAGCCGGAGCTTGAGATGCTTGTTCTGCCCCACGCTCTGCATGGACTCCAGCCGCGCGCCGCGCAGGCAGAAGACGGGGCGGTTATTGCCCGCACCGTAGGGCTCGAGGCGGGAAAGCTCCTCGACCTCCTGAAGCGTGATGAGGTTCGGGCGGGTGAGAGCGGCGTCGATCTCCAGCGAGGAGACGGGGGCGGAGTCGCCGCAGTGGGTGCGGACGTATTGATTGATGCGCTTGCGGAAGGCGGGGATATTCTCCTCCTTGATGGTGAAGCCCGCAGCGAGCTCGTGCCCGCCGAAGCCGACGAGCAGGTCGCTGCACGCCTCGAGCGCAGCGAAGAGGTTGAAGCCGCCATAGCTGCGGCAGGAGCCCTTGCCCATGCCGCCGGCGAGGTGGATCATGAAGCTGGGGCAGGAGAATTTTTCGGAAAGGCGCGAGGCGACGATGCCGACCACGCCCTGATGCCACTCCTCGCTCGAGAGCACGAGCGCGTTGCGCTCGGTGGGGGCGAGGGTGTCCATCTGCTCGATGGCGCAGCGGAAGATATCCTGCTCGACGCTCTGGCGCTCGCGGTTGAGGTCGCACAGCTCGCGGGCGAGCCGCTCCGCCTTGGCGGGGTCCTGCGTGAGCAGGAGCTCGGCGGCCAGCTCCGCGCGGCCCATGCGTCCGGCGGCGTTGATGCGGGGAGCGAGGACGAAGCCGATCTGCACGGAGGAGAGCGGTCGGCCGGTCAGGCCGGCCTCGCGCAGCAGCGCGTGCAGTCCGGTGAAGTCGCTGCGGTCGATGCCCTCGAGGCCACATTGGACAATGGTGCGGTTTTCGCCCTCCATGCGCATGACGTCGGCAATGGTGCCGATGGCGGCAAGGGTGCAGTAGCGGGAAAAGAGCGCGTTTTCGCGCTCGGCGCCGCCGAGGGCGAGGACCAGCTCGAGCGCGACGCCGACGCCAGCAAGATGCTTGAACGGAAAGCCGCAGTCCGGGCGGTGGGGATCGACCACGGCGCAGGCGGCGGGCAGCTCGTCCTTACATTCGTGGTGGTCGGTGATGACGAGATCGACGCCGAGCGTGGCGGCGAACGCCGTTTCCTCCACGCCGGTGATGCCGCAGTCTACGGTGACGATGAGCGTGACGCCCTGCTCGGCAAGGGCGCGGATCGCGTCGCAGCCGAGGCCGTAGCCCTCCTCAATGCGGCGGGGAATGTGCATGAGTACCGCCGCGCCGCGGGAGCGGAGATAATCGGTCAGAAGGCAGGTGGAGGTGATGCCGTCCACGTCGTAATCGCCGAACACGGCGATGGTCTCGCCGCCGGCAAGCGCGTGGTCGATGCGCGCCACGGCCTTGTCCATGTCGCGCATCAGGAAGGGAGAGTAGACCAGCGAGCGCTCGCGGTCAAGATGCGCGGCGGCCTGCTCGGGCGTGACGACGCCGCGCGAGGCCAGTACGGTCGATACCAGATAGGGATAGCCTGCGTCCATCAGAGCTTCGACCGCGGCGTCATCCGTTTCCGGGATGAGCCAGCGTTCGTATTTCATGCAGAGACCTCCGATCTGTACGGCAAAGGTGCCGCGGATACTAATTCAATCTAATATTATAGCAAAGATGCGCGGAAAGGTAAAGAGAAAATATAAAGCGCGTTCTGCCGCATTTTTTGATTTTTTACGAGAAAGCTATTGACAAACGGACTTTTCCTCTGTTATACTGTTCCTTGTCCTGTCGGGCAGAATATGGCGGCATAGCTCAGTTGGCCAGAGCATTCGGTTCATACCCGAAGTGTCCCCGGTTCGAATCCAGGTGCCGCTACCAAAAGCACGGGATGCGAAAGCATCCCGTGCGTTATATGGCCCGTTGGTCAAGTGGTTAAGACACGGCCCTTTCACGGCTGTAACATGGGTTCGAATCCCGTACGGGTCACCATTTGCGGGCTTAGCTCAGCTGGTTAGAGCGCATGCTTCACACGCATGAGGTCACTGGTTCGAGTCCAGTAGTCCGCACCAAACCGCACTTCCTTTTGGGAGTGCGGTTTCCCTTTTTACTGTGTGATCCTCTCTGCTTTTCCGCACCTTGTTGCCGTTTTGTTGCACCTGTGTTGCACCGAAAAAGCTATCCAAGAGCAGCAAGGGCCCTCGGAAATGTGCGGTCTTCTTCGCGGAAGCAGACACGCATAATTCCGCATTTTTCACGCGAAGGAGCTTTTTATGAGTAAGGTCAAATCTTGGTGCCGTGCGAATGCTATGCTGGTCATTTCACTGCTGGCCGCAGCTGTAACGGCATTTTTTGTTCCGCCTGATCGGGACTACTTAGGCTATTACGACCTTAAAACGCTTTCCTGCCTGTTTAGTGTTTTGGCGGTGGTAGGTGCTCTGCGGGACCTGCATATCTTTTCTGCCCTTTCCCAGCGGATGGTGCGTACTTTTTCCACGGTTCGGAGCGTATGTACGGCACTGGTGGTCATTACCATGTTCGGGTCTATGCTTCTGACCAATGATACCGCCTTGCTGACCTTTCTGCCGCTTGGGTGGTTTGTCCTTTCGTCTACCGGTCAGGAAAAGCACGCCGCGCTCCTGTTCATTCTGCAAAACTGTGCTGCCAACCTCTGCGGAATGATCACGCCCTTCGGCAATCCGCAGAATCTCTATCTTTTCAGCTATTACGGCCTTTCCGTGAAGATGTTCTTTTCGGCAATGCTGCTGCCTTTCATCCTGTCTGCCGTCCTCATTCTCCTGTGCTGCCTAATGTTTCCCAAAGACAGGCTTTCCGTGCCGGAGGCGCAGGCCACGGTAGACCCCCGTCGGGCCGCCGTCTATGGGGGACTGTTCTGTTTAGCCGTTGCCATGGTTCTGCGGCTGGTGCCCTATGCGCTTGGCCTGACGGCCATTGTTCTGGCGCTCTGGTTTTTGGATCGGCACGCATTGAAAACCGTGGACTGGGGACTGCTGGCTACCTTCGCCGCATTTTTCACCTTTTCCGGCAATCTTGCCCGGATGGAACCTGTTCGGGTACTGTTCGCCCGCCTTTTATCCCACGGGACGATGCTGATCTCCGCGCTCACCTGCCAGATCATCAGCAATGTTCCTGCCGCCATTCTGCTCAGCCGCTTCACGCAGGATGCCCGGGGGCTTCTGGTCGGCGTCAACGTGGGCGGCGCAGGGACGCTGGTGGCTTCTCTGGCAAGTCTCATTGCCTTTCGGGAATATACGCGCCGCGTTCCCAATGGCGGAAAGCATTTTCTTTTCCTGTTTTCCGGGATCAGCTTTGCATTTCTGACGATCCTTCTGATCGTCATGTCCATTTTGGTGCGATAAGCCGCTGTCAACAGAATGCGCTTTTGAAAAATTCAGCAAGATGTTTTCTTCGCTCTTGACTCTACAACGGTTGTAGAGTTTATAATGATGCCAAGTCATTCAAGCGAAGGGATCGATGCACATGGAAAAAAATCTCACAACCGGCAGCGTACTCAAAAATGTTGTCCTGTTCTCGCTGCCTTATCTGCTCTCCTACTTTCTGCAAACGCTCTACGGCATGGCCGACCTGTTCATCATCGGGCAGTTTGAGGGCGTCGCCAGCACGACCGCCGTCTCCATCGGCTCGCAGGTCATGCACATGCTCACGGTGATGATCGTGGGGCTTGCAATGGGCGCGACCGTCAGCATTGGGCAGGCGGTCGGCGCGGGAGACCGGAAGCGCGCAGCGCAGGACATCGGGAATACTGTCGTCCTGTTCATGGCGGTCTCCGTCACGTTGACGGCAGTCCTGCTTCTCCTTGTCCATCCCATCGTTTCCGTCATGTCCACACCGGAGGAGGCGGTCGGCGGCACCGCCGCATACCTGACCATCTGCTTCATCGGCATCCCGTTCATCACGGCGTATAACATCATCAGCTCCATCTTCCGCGGCCTTGGCGACAGCAAAAGCCCAATGTACTTTATCGCCGTCGCCTGCGCCGCCAACATTGGGCTGGATTATCTCTTTATGGGGACGCTTCAGCTTGGGCCTGCGGGCGCGGCACTTGGTACAACACTTTCTCAGGCGATCAGTGTTGTTGTCTCACTGGCCGTCATTATGAAGCGAAAGAGCATCGTGCTGTGCAGGGATGATTTCAGAGTGGACCGCCCCGTGATGCGGAACCTGCTTTCCGTCGGCGTTCCGGTGGCATTACAGGACGGCTTTATACAGATCTCCTTTATTATCATCACCATCATCGCCAACCGCCGCGGATTGGCGGACGCGGCCGCGGTGGGCATCGTGGAGAAGATCATGAGTTTCCTGTTCCTAATTCCGTCCTCCATGCTCTCCGCCGTTTCCGCCATCGGCGCGCAGAACATCGGCGCGGGGAAGCCCGAGCGCGCGGTGGGAACGCTGCGCTGTGCCGCGCTGCTCGCCTGCGCTTGCAGCCTAATGATCGCGGTGGGCGTTCAGTTTATCGCCGAGCCGGTCATCGCCCTGTTTACCGACTCGACCCGAGCGGACGGCGCGGAGGTCATCCTCCTGGGCGGACAGTACCTGCGCGGCTACGTCTGGGACAGCTTTCTTGCCGGGATACAGTTCAGCTTCAGCGGCTATTTCTGCGCCATCGGACGCTCCGGCTTCTCGTTCCTGCACAATGCGCTCTCTATTATCTGCGTGCGCATCCCGGGGGCGTTCCTCGCCTCGAAGCTCTTTACCGACACGCTTTTCCCCATGGGGCTTGCGTCGGCGGCGGGCTCGCTTTTCTCGGATATTGTGTGCATCATCCTTTTTGCCCTGCTCACACATAGGGCAAAATACAGCCGTAAGGAGGGATAGGAATGGATGCGAAGCTCTTTTCCATCGGCGACATGGCGCGGCTCTTTCATTTGAGCGTCAGCAGCATCCGCCACTACGAGAGCACCGGCCTCATCACGCCGGAGTATGTGGACTCCGCGACCGGCTACCGCTACTACAGTCCGCGTCAGTTCGAGCTGTTCAACACCATCCGCTACCTGCGTGCGCTGGATATGCCGCTTGGCGAGATCGCGGATTTCCTGCACGGACGCGAGGTGGACCGGATCGAGGAAAAGCTGTGCCGGCAGAAAGCGGTCGTTGCGGAAAAGCAGCGCGAGCTTGCCCGCATCGAGCGCAAGATCGACGCCCAGCTGCAGCGGCTGCGTGACGCGCAGAGCGCTGCGCCGGGCAGCATCGAGATCGTCCGCGTACCGCCCTGCCGCATCTTCTGGACGGAGAACCACCTTGCGGTGCAGAATACAGACGACGCGGAGCTGTCTATCAGCCGCCTTGCCGCGGCGCAGACCGAGGCGGCCATCTTCCTCGGAAAGGTCGGCTTCAGCATTTCCGAGGAGCATCTCAGAGAGAAGCGGTACGACCGCTATGACGGAGCGTTCCTGCTGTTGGACGAGGCTGACCGCTTCGACGGCGCGTTCCTCGCATTGCCGGAGACGCTCTGCGTCCGGGTCCGCTTTCGTGGTCATCATCTTCAGTCTCCCGAGCAGTACCGAAGGCTGGAGCGGTTCATGGCGGAGCATCGTCTGCGGCTCTCCGGCTTTTCACGTGAGATCACGCTTATCGACCAGGGCTTTACCCGCGACACCGAAAAATTCGTGACCGAGATCTGCATCCCGGTCACAGAAGAGGAATGAGCTTGCCGGGAAAGTGAGAAAGCAGCAGAGGTCGCGATGTTGGGCCTATTGTTTAGCAGGAGGGGATGCCGTTTGCGGCATCCCCTCCTGTTGCTTTTGACAGCCAACATACATACTACAACGCAGAGCGGAAAGCTATCCGAACGCGCAAACTTTTTTCAAGAAATCTATCGCGTCAATCTTCATCGGGCCATTCGCTCTCCGGCTCGAGGCGGCGCTGCGTGTCGATGGCGTTGGAGAAGCTGATCTGCCCGTTGGTGCGCTTGACCTCGTCTATGGCGTAAGCGCGCAGCTCCCTGCGGTCGATGGGAGCGGCACGGAAGTGCGCGGCGATGGTGTGGCACATCATGTTCAGCTCCACGCACCACTTGAAGAGCAACTGGTTCATCCGGTAACTGTGATTTTTCCAGTGTGCTGCGGATCATCGCCACCAATGCTTTTGAGAGATACTCCGTTGTATCACAGCTCCCGAGATAGCCCATATAGAACCGCAGGGCCTTCTCCGTGAATTCGCTTCGGCTTTGACAGTTATCCTCTGCCAACCAGCTGTCCATACGCTGGAGCGTACTGGGGCGAAGCCATTGTGTGGTGTTTCTCTTGTTATCTTCGTTCATTCTTCATTTTCTTTCTACCGGCGCGGTCAGAAACGCTGCAAACGCCTAACACACCGCGGCTTTTCTGAGGACCGACTGCGGTATGGTGCGCGAAAGGCTGAAACCGACTGCAGCCCTTTATCTTGCGCAAAATCGAACGGGCTGAAATGCGCTCGGATCCCCCGGAAAAGGCTTCCGCGAGGCCATTCGCACGCCTTTGCACAAGCGCCCTGTGCTTGTCAAAATGGGGGCTTACCGAGTACACACTCGACCTCGCCCACAGGATCGCACACAGCGGCTCACAAGGGCAACCCGGGGGCGCACCCTGCTGCGCCAACAGCTTTGCCTGCACCCGACGCCGCTCCGCTGTGATGCCCACCACTGTGAGCTGTCGTCCATAGTATGCTTCCACGACCTCGTGCATCGGGACGAGCGTGTAGAGCAGGTTGCCGTTTTTCTTGATATCTCGCCGCGTGATAATGCCGGTACGTTCCGTGACGATGAGACCGCGATCTTCCAACAGACGAACATGCTTTGCAACGGTGTTGCGCGAGAGGTGCAGTCTCTTTGCGATGGTCGCTTCGCTCGGATGACACTGGTTCGTCTTGCGGTTCGCGTGGCGCAGTTGGAAACGCGCCGCAGCGATGTCATAACTGCGGAAAGTATTTTCTGCTGACTGCCGGCTATAACACTTGCTGCTGCAACAATATTGCGCCCGGTGAGACAGAGCGGACCTGCCGAAAGGTGGGAGCGCACCGCAAGGAAGCACAGGGAAAGGCAAACCGCAGTCCGGCCCGTGTGGAGTATGACCGCGCCTACAATCGGTTAAAGCGGAGGAAGAGCCGGGGGAAGATCAGCGTGGACGAGTGGAACGCCGCTGTTGCACAAGCGATGCGGGTGTTGGAGCAGGTCGAGCGCGGTGAACTTGCGGATGATGAAATGTAGGCGCGGTTCCAAGAGCTTTGAATTGAAAAAGGAAACCGCTTCTCCCGTTGAGAAGCAGTTCCCTTTTTATTGATTTCAGCAGCGCAAAATAAGGTTCTTAGTACGCAGTGGTCATGGCGCCGTCGACGCAGATGACCTGACCGGAGATGGCGCTGTTTGCGGGAGAGCAGATAAACACCACGGAGCGGGCGTACTCGTCCGCCGTCTGGTAGCGCTTCTGCGGGAAGC